>Ga0209291_1000223_pt1 | contig 56111 bp, 51 predicted proteins | sample GOMGulsemesocosm_FD_184633 | JGI IMG/M metagenome (GOLD analysis project Ga0209291, IMG submission 184633) | Methane-oxidizing microbial communities from mesocosms in the Gulf of Mexico - GOM9B Gulf of Mexico (SPAdes) (version 2) | ecosystem: Environmental > Aquatic > Marine > Cold seeps...
GGCCGATGACTAAATGCGGGAATTAACATGACTTATGATCAATTCAATCTTTTTTGCGGCTCTTTACCCGTTACTTTACACCTAGTGCAATGGGGCAACTCTGATGTTTGGAAAGTGGGTGACAAAACCAGTGGTAAAGTCTTTGCAATTGGTGGTTGGGACAACGGTGATAACCCCGCATTTACCTTTAAAACCTCGGCGCTCAATTATGAATTTTTAAAACAGCAGCCGGGTTATCGACCAGCGCCCTATTTTGCCAACCGCGGCATGAAATGGATTCAAGCCTATGCTCCACCACACGATCTCGAAGCGCTCCAATATTACCTTAAAGAATCGTATCGCTTAGCCTCTTTGAATTTAACCAAAACCAAGCAACGCGAGCTGGGGCTAAATCAGGACTGAATCAGTAATAAAAGATCGGTGGTTGCAAATGGAATTTACGACTTTAACAACTTCGTAAATTTTTTTTGGGTTATCTTGGCAATATTCTTAAATTCTCGCGTCATATGAGCCTGATCGGTAAAACCCTGTTCTAGCGCCAGCGTCGCCAAATTTATATCAGGATCTTGCTTTAGTGAGCTACGAGTATCATTAACACGAATAATCCTTTGATAATGTTTGGCGGTAATGCCAAGCCATTTTTGACATTGACGTTCGAGCTGGCGCTGACTTAGCCCGATATTGCCACTTACTTGCGTAATGTCGCCAGTTAAATACCCCGTCAGCTGACGGCTTTGTAAAACATCAAGTGCTTGGGTCAATGAACCGGGGGGGCGACTTCGCCGCATCTAGCAACTGATGTAACCAACGATATATAATAACGATTTTGGCGTAATGACCGCCTGCCTTGCTTAAATCGTTAAACAAGGAGTTAAGCGCTAAAAAATGCTGACCTTGTTGCTCAAAAACCAGCGACCGATCGGCAAACACAGTCAATACACCCAGCGCTGCGCCCGGATGAAAGCGCACTCCAACCAGTTGTGAGCCTGGCGCCAGGCTAATAGTCTGCGCTTGAGTCGACACGGGTTGCAAAATCACTCCCGGCGAATGTGTTACCCCTGCTAACTCAATATCACTCGTTAAATTAAAGATAATACCGCTGCCAGCATCGCCATATAACCACCGAGTCAGCGGTTGCTGGTTTAGTGAGGTCGATGCAACCCACAACCCCTGAATATGGGTCGATAATAATGCTTGAGGCTGAAAGAGTGTAAAATCGATACTGGGCTCCACGCAATTTATAACGGCATTAACTGGGCTGATAAATGCCAACTTCGGGTTTAAAAGCTTTGACGATTCTATTCCAACTGTTAATGGCATTAACCGCAATCGTCAAATCAAACAAACCACGCTCCCCAAAAACATTAACCGCCGCTTGATAAGCCCCGTCGTTGATTGTTTGCCCGCTTGTAACCAATTCACTCCATGTTAATGCACTTAGCTCTTGCTGGGAATAGAGTGGCATATCGCGCCAGGCGCTTAAACCGATAATTCGCTCAGATGTTTCGCCAAGCTTAAGCGCATCTTTGGTATGCATGTCGATACAATAGGCACATTGGTTAATTTGAGAAATTCGCAGTTTAACTAACTCCCACATGGCCATTGACACGGGTTGCTCGCTCGTGAACTGCTGGTTTAGGTATTTTTCCTGTTCAATTAAGATCGCCATTGCTTGCGGTGATGTCGTAAATTGATTCAATCGTTTAGTCATGATATTGCCTCTCGTTAAAACTTGATGTTAAGCATTAACGGATCGCGTTTATTGAATATTTTCGACATTGTGCCTACTAAATTTACGGTTCAAACAGCTGTTCAGTACAATCGACGACTGTTTTATCGTTTATTGAACAATCGAGGTGTTGCGTCGCTCATTGATGTAATTAGCCATACTCTGATTACTCTTTTTTGTTTACACTAGCCCTAGACTCAAAATTGATTAACGCTAAGGAACCACAATGGCTCAATTTATTTATTCAATGCATCGGGTTGGCAAAGTCGTGCCACCGAAAAAGCATATATTAAAAGACATTTCACTCAGCTTTTTTCCTGGCGCAAAAATTGGTGTGCTCGGATTAAACGGTTCAGGTAAGTCAACTTTACTGCGGATTATGGCCGGACTTGATACCGACATTGAAGGTGAAGCTCGTGCATTGGCCGATATCCGAATTGGTTACCTGCCGCAAGAACCAGTATTAGACAATGAAAAAACGGTACGCGAGTCGGTCGAAGAAGCCTTTAAAGAAGTTAAAGACGCCCTAATACGACTAGATCAGGTTTATGCTGAATACGCTGAAGAAGATGCTGATTTTGACAAATTAGCCAAAGAGCAAGGCGATTTAGAAGCATTAATTCAAACGCAAGATGGCCATAACCTTGATAACGCCCTTGAACGTGCGGCCGATGCACTGCGCCTGCCTGATTGGGATCGTAAAATTGGAATTTTGTCAGGTGGTGAGCGCCGCCGAGTTGCACTTTGTCGTTTACTGCTTGAAAAGCCAGACATGTTATTGCTTGATGAGCCAACGAACCACCTCGACGCAGAATCAGTGGCATGGCTAGAACGTTTCTTACATGATTATCCCGGCACTGTGGTCGCCATTACCCACGATAGATATTTCCTTGATAATGTCGCAGGCTGGATCTTAGAGCTCGACCGTGGTCAAGGCATTCCATGGGAAGGTAATTACTCAAGCTGGTTAGAACAAAAAGACGCCCGCTTAAGCCAAGAAAAATCACAAGAAAAAGCCCGTCAAAAATCGATTGCCAAAGAGCTGGAATGGGTTCGCTCAAACGCCAAAGGCCGTCAAGCAAAAAGCAAAGCACGGATGTCACGTTTTGAAGAGCTAAACCAAGCTGATTTTCAACTGCGTAATGAAACCAACGAGCTGTTTATTCCACCAGGACCACGCCTTGGTGATCAGGTCATTGATATAAACAACCTCACCAAGTCTTTTGATGGCCGAGTACTGATTGACGACTTAAGCTTTAGCATTCCCAAAGGGGCTATCGTTGGCATTATTGGTCCTAACGGCGCGGGTAAATCGACCTTGTTCAATATGATAACTGGCCGTGAGCAGCCGGACTGTGGCACGGTAATAATTGGCGATTCAGTAAGTTTAGCCAGTGTCGACCAGTTCCGCGATGACATGAAAGACACCAATACCGTGTTCCAAGAAATTACTGATGATCAAGATATTTTAACCGTCGGCACCTTGCAAATTCCGTCACGAGCTTATGTCGGTCGCTTTAATTTTAAAGGCGGCGATCAGCAAAAACGCATCGGTGACTTGTCGGGGGGGGAACGCAACCGAGTACACTTAGCTAAGTTACTCAAAGCGGGTGCCAATGTTATTTTACTCGATGAACCTACCAATGATCTCGATGTTGAAACCTTACGCGCACTCGAAGATGCCTTGCTTGATTTCCCAGGTTGTGCTTTGGTTATTTCTCACGATCGTTGGTTTTTAGATCGGATCGCCACCCATATTCTTGATTATCGTGACGAAGGTAAGATAAATTTCTATGAAGGAAACTACAGCGACTACGAAAAATGGCTTAAAGAAACCTTAGGCGAAGCCGCCAGTCAGCCGCATAGAATAAAATACAAACGTATCTCTTAAGTCCGACTATACTCAGTGTAAATCATGGTTGAGGTCGGTTATCATCTACTTCAGCCATTGATTTAAAACAAAAAAAACTTGCTAATAACGCCTTAGCTATCTTAGGCTATAATTAGTAAGGGTTTACTGCATATAATCTAGGGATCAGGACAATGGAAGAAAAGCGACTATTTCAACGGATACTCTTTAGCCACGACGCCACTTTGGTCGATGCTACAGGCAAATGGCCAATTCAGATCTTGGATCTGTCGCTTCATGGTTTTTTATGCACCGAACCGGCTAATTCAACCATGCAGCTTAATCACCTTGCCAGCTTAGTGCTAAAACTTGATGATCAACACAGCATTACGATCAATGCCAAACTCGTTCATATAGATAATCAGTTACTTGGCTTTGATAACCGCGATATCGATATTGATAGCATTTCTGAACTCAAACGGCTGGTTGAACTCAACCTTGGCAATGATGAGTTACTCCACCGTCAGCTTGCCGAGCTAGCCCGCTAAATCATCAGCATTTCACAAATTGATGCTCTAAATGCGAAAATAAACGGACTAGCCCAAATCAGAAAATTGCTTCGATTGCTTGGGTTAGTTTTTTAACCCCAATAACTTCCATGCCCGCGGGCAATATCTTAGGCACATTAGCAGCAGGGACTATCGCCCGCGTAAATCCGTGCTTAGCCGCTTCATTTAGCCGCTCTTGACCACTAGGCACCGGCCTTATTTCTCCCGCTAAGCCAACTTCACCAAAAACCACTAAGTTATGCGGCAGCGCCTGATTTTTAAAGCTCGACATCATCGCCATCAATAATGCTAAATCAGCGGCAGTTTCGGTAATTTTCACCCCACCAACAACATTAGCAAAGACATCTTGATCCGACATTTGAATGCCAGCATGACGATGTAATACTGCTAATAAAATAGCCATTCTATTTTGCTCAAGCCCCACCGCTATCCGCCGAGGATTTGGCATTTGTGAGTAATCGACTAACGCTTGCAGCTCAACCAATAAGGGCCGCGTTCCTTCCCACAGCACCAAGACCACAGAGCCCGGACTTTCCTCGTCGTCACGACTTAAAAAGATCGCTGACGGATTAGTGACTTCTTTTAAGCCCTTGCCCGTCATCGCGAACACACCTAATTCGTTGATCGCGCCAAAACGATTTTTATGACTTCGCATTGTTCTAAATCGACTATCGGTCGTGCCATCGAGCATAATAGAGCAATCTACGCAGTGCTCTAATACCTTGGGCCCAGCCAACGCGCCGTCTTTAGTAACGTGACCCACTAAGAATATTGCCACCCCAACTTGCTTGGCAAATCGGGTTAAAAAGGCTGCTGATTCTCTGACTTGCGCCACACTGCCGGGGGCCGATTGAATATCGCCCACATGCACAACCTGAATCGAGTCAATCACCATAATTTTAGGTCGCTCTCGATTGGCGACTTCACAAATAGCTTCCACCGAGGTTTCAGACAACATTTTAAGTTGGTCAGTGGGTAGTCCTAAGCGGTTGGCCCGCATGGCGACCTGCGATAGTGATTCTTCCCCAGTGACATACAAAGCCGGCATGTTAGCCGCCAATCGACACATCACTTGCAATAACAAGGTGCTTTTACCTGCGCCAGGGCTGCCGCCGATTAAAATAGCGGAACCTGGCACGATGCCCCCGCCGAGCACTCGATCAAATTCCTGATAGCCGCTCGCAATTCGTGGTAACGCGGTTAATGAAATTTGATCCAAGGTTTGCAATGAATTATCGGTCGCACCGGCATAGCCAGAAAAACGGTCACTGCGCTCATTCGCTTTGGTATCTTTTGGTGTATCAAGGCGCATTTCTGTAATAGTGTTCCACTCTTTACAAGCACCACACTGCCCTTGCCATCGGGCATGCTCACTGCCACAATCATTACAGACATAAACTGATTTTATCTTTGCCATAGCTCTCATTTACTATTTGTACTTTAGGCGCACTTTTTGCATAATTTATTATTAAACATCAGCACAATAAATCGCACGTACTACCCATGATGGCGCTAATTTATCACGATCATGGTTATTTTTTTAGTATTTGTGCGTTACGATAATAAATTACCCCCTGATGTAAAGAATATTTTCATGATTTGAGGCACCGATTTAAATGACGACAGAGACTGAACACAGACTGCTTCAAACAGTAATCCCTTATTTTAATGAACAAAATTTTGACACTCGCTTTGATCGAGCGACTCATCAATTGTCAAAATCTCAACGTTTTTTATTAAAAATGGAACTTAAGCGACTATTTGCCCCATGCTCACGTAGCATCGACTTACGCGGTAAAGTAGATACGCCTTGCAAACCGTTTGAACATTTAGGTAAGACTCATTACTTAGATCCAACTGCGCTTGAATTGTTTGAACAGTCATTGGCAACGTATAACAGCTATACCATGGGCGTATATGAAGAAGTCACCAACGCACAAAACAGCTATCGCGCGAAACAACAACAACAAGATCAAGCGCGTCGTGATCAGCTGAAAAATCAGCATTTGCGTGTAACCCCAACCAATACAATAGAGCAGACACTGCCAATTCATCATAGCGAGCTTATTTCGTTAAGCGATTTTCATCAGCGTTGTGAAGAACGTATTAATGTCGTGACAAAAATCCAAACTCGCTTATTCAACGGCCACCACTTACACGGCATAACGTCGAATTTATCTGTTAGTGGCTGCAAAATTAAAATACCAGCTCAATATCAGATAACCATCGATCAAACAATTTATATTAATTTCTTATCAATTGAACGCAACGATGAGCAACAGCAGATTAAGGACATCGCTTATACTGTGCTTGGGGTTACTCAACATAATGATATGTTATGGATTAATTGTGTACGTCAGCATAAAGATATGGTGGTATCACAGTTTATCCATCAGTTTATTAAAGCTCAGCGTCAAGCTTCAACCGTTGATACATCGCACATTATCGAAGCAATTCGAAGCATTGGTTACCAGCAACTTCTTATTAATAAAGTATCGGGTATCCCGTTATTTTTTAGTCAGCACGACAATCAATACAAACTTGAATTAGCCTTATGTAATTACGATAACAAACAAATTTTAACTTACTGGCAAAATCAAAGTAATCTTCAAAAAATTGCTGCTGCTTTCCCAACAAAACGCTTAAAGCAATTATTAGCGGGTTCCTATGATATTCACAGCACCATTTTATATTGCTTTACCCATGTCGCCCGTGGCAAAAAATATTTTTACAGTGCCACAGCCCAAGAATTGGCACAAACTGGTTTACTTGATTTATTCAGCTCATTTGGCGGCGCTAAAGACAGTTGGCAGGTTTATCAATTAACCTTATGCCCAACCATGAATTACCAATGGAAATTACCCGAAGTTTTACCGACCCACTTGATTAAACAAGAAAAAATATCAACAGAGCAACACAAGCACTTGCTAAAATTGCACAATGTCGAAGTGATGGCTTACTTAATTCCCATCTCGGATCAAACGAGTAAAACTCTCTATCAGCAGCGAACAGTCGCCAATCGAGACCTTGCCCAATTAAAACAATTTGGTCACAGTGATTGCGTACCTGAAGGGCTTAGTTTGATCGACACCAATCAATTTGCGCTGCGCTTAGAGGACCGATACAGCTATCAAACAAAAGTATTTCTTCATCACAACAAAGAAATAGTCACTGGAAAAACCATCGATTTTTCAACGCAAGGCATGCAAATTCAACTGACACGCTCTATCGCTTGCCAAAAGCAAGATACGGTTAACATTCAAATGCCATTGTTAGAGCGTTCTTCAGGCAGCGAAAAAGCATCCTTTATCAGTTACGAAGTGATGCGAGTTACCCCTGACGGTAAAACACTGAACCTGAAAGTCATCAGTTCAAGCGAATACAGCGATGGTCCCAAACAGCTTTATTTACTAATAAAAAAGAATAAGCATAAATTAACCGCGCAAGTTTCACCGCCACCGCTGTTAACTAAATCGCTTAATTTATTGTTTTCAAATCATATTAGTAGTTTATATTTGATGATCGCCAAGCACGGTATCAACTATAAAATTGCCAAAGTGGTTAAGCCATCTGACAGTAATCGACTGTTTAATTTATTCTCGGTATTATCGGCTGATCCGCAATGGTGCAATATGGCGCCTTTAACCAAAAATAATTTATTTAAAACCATCTTTGAACAGCCGATCAAACAACTGTCATCAACCCCACAAGGCATTAGTACCGAAGTATATATTCAACTTAATCGTGGTACGCGCGGCAACGAATATACTTATGTCACGCAAATTGCTACGGAACTGACCACGCCTGAGCAGCACCGAGAGTTTATAGAACAACCACAAGGCCAATTTTACGCGATTAGAGTGGCGATTAAATTGACCGATAAAATTGATTATAAATGCGTGTCTCGAGAAATAATTTACGCGGCCAAGCAGGCCAGTTTTAAAACCCGTCAATTGCAGGCTGAACTTGACAGCATTGTCGCGGTGGCCGAACTAATCGACATTACCGAGGAAGTAAAACATCGTTATAGCCAATAACGGAGCGATGAGTTGCAGTGCAGAGGTCAACAGCAGACAAATACTAGGCTAATTAAGTAGCCTAATATTTGACTGCGTATTGTTTCGATAAATATTGGTTAGCTGAATCTTGGTTGGCTTCAGATTAGTTAATGCTTACTGAATAATTACCGAGTCAGCAAAGCAATGACTGCGCCCAAGTCACCCTGGTTAATCGCAATGCTCGCTTGTTGCTGCACCAAAGGTTTTGCATGGAATGCGATGCCTAAACCAGCTTGTTTCATCATCACCAGATCATTGGCACCATCACCAATCGCAATTGTTTGGCTTAGTGGCACATTGTATTTAGCGGCAAGTTCAACCACTGTTTCTGCTTTAACTTGCGCATCAACAATTCGCCCTGTCACTTCACCAGTTAACGCGCCATCGCACACGGCAAGGACATTAGATACCGCATCATCAAGCCCTAATTGCTGTTTTAAGTTATCAGCAAAATAGGTAAAACCGCCCGAGGCAATCGCCACTTTCCAGCCGCTGGCTTTAAACTGTTCAACAAGCTCAACCATGCCAGGCATTAAGGGTAAATCGGTCGCAATGCGGTCAAGTAACGATAACTCAATGCCTTGCAGCTTAGCAACGCGGGCTCGTAAGCTTTGAGCAAAGTCTAATTTTCCCTGCATCGCCAGTTCCGTTATCTGTGATACTTCCTCGCCAACACCGGCTAATTTGGCAATTTCATCGATACACTCAATAGTAATACTGGTTGAGTCCATGTCCAGTACCACGAGCCCAGGTAAATCAAGCCGTGGTAATTCGCGCACCACATTAACATCCCCTTCCCATTGAGCCGCAATGGCGTTCAAAGCGACCAAGTCAAGATGGTTGTTAGACAGTAATTCAAAAGATTGGCAATTAAGTGTTTGTTTAATTGGCAACATCGCTAACAGATTACTTGCAGCATGCTCGCAACAACGCGCAAACAGCTCACGACTAATCACGGGTGCCGTAATAACTAAGCGTTCGAGCGCCGCTGGCCAAGCAACTTGTTTTGCCGACAGACTTAATAATGGTTGGACCGTTGGTGCCGCATCGTTGCAGGGCAACAAGACGGCTGGCACACCACTCTCACCAATCGCAACACAGGTTTTACTGTGATGCTCGCCAGACAAATAATCATAAACATTTAAAGAATCAGCAACATAAGCATTATACTGTGACACAACAACCCCTTCGACAATAAAATTTTGGATTAGACCTGCTAAAAAACGACACTAACCTATCAAAAATTGACAACAATTGATATTAGCAAATAATCTTAGCTGAACTGACATTTGGCTTTTTAAATTAATAATTATCTTTTATTCAAATAGCTAGTAGTATTTCAAAGTGAAGGCTAACCGACTAACGCTCGTTTAATTTAACCTGAGTATCGGATAAACTTATCTTAAACGGATAACATTTAAGGAACGGCAGTGATCAACATTCGAGCCCTTAACAAGCATATTATCATTAATCGCTTAAGCCAGTTATCGCTGGCGATTTTGCTGTTACTCTTTTTAGCCAGCTTATTGTGGTTTTCTGACCAACAATCTCAACAATTGCGTCAGCAGCAGCAGCAAGCAGTGACCGAACTACTGAAACAACAACTTGGCCTTGCAGCAACGATGGGGCTTAAATTAAATCAGCAACAGCAGTTGCAATGGTTAGCGCAATCACTGAGTGAATCTCCGCTACTTAATGGGGTATGGATCCATCGAGCCGATGGCACATTGATGGCTGAATCAGCCGACACCACGCCAGGTGAGTCTATCTTGTTGGTGACTGAAGTTCGTCAAGATAAGTTGCTTGGTTATTTAAAACTAAGCCTTAATAAAAGTGAATTAATTGCGCCGATTGTCGCGATACAGCAGCAGCAATTGCAATGGCATCAGTGGTCTTTGGTCTTGGCAGGCATTATTGGATTTTTATTAGCTCGCGCCTTATCGCAAAAGCGAGCGCGCTATCAGCTAAGAAATTTAGTATGGCGTAATCAAAAAAAACAGGCTGCTAAGCAACAAGTTATTGCACATAACAGCCCAGACAATACTAAGTAATAACGACTTAAATCAGCGACTCTAGCGTCAATTCAATCATGTCATTGAACGTGGTTTGACGCTCTTGCGCAGTAGTGACTTCGCCAGTTCTGATGTGATCAGAAATGGTGACAACACAAAGTGCATTAGCACCGTATTCGGCAGCAACACCGTATAAACCAGCCGCTTCCATTTCAACAGCCAATACATTCATTTTTTCACAGGTATCAAACATTGTTTCATTGGGTGAATAAAATAAGTCTGCGGTATAAACATTGCCGACTTTAGCACTAACGCCTTTAGCTTTAGCCGCAGTAACAGCATTAGCGAGTAACTCATAATTGGCGATTGCAGCAAAGTCGTGCCCTTGAAAACGACCACGGTTAACGCCTGAGTCTGTACAAGCACCCATCGCAATAATAACATCGCGAATTTTAACGTCTAATGAAATAGCGCCGGCAGTGCCAACACGGATCAGGTTTTTAACCCCGTACTCAGTAATAAGTTCTTTGGCGTAAATAGAAATAGACGGAATGCCCATGCCGGTGCCCATCACAGAAACTTTTTTACCTTTGTAAAAACCGGTGTAACCCAGCATGTTGCGCACGTCATTGACTTCAACAACGTCAGTTAAAAATGTATCGGCAATATATTTTGCGCGCAGCGGATCGCCCGGCAACAAAATTGATTCAGCAAAATCGCCAACGTTGGCACTAATATGTGGAGTAGCCATCAGGTATCCTTTATGTATTAATTGTTATAAAAACGACTTGCCATAAGCAAGTGGTTCAAGTTGTAAGTAGGTCGCGATACTTTGCCCGATGTCGGCAAAGGTATCACGCAGGCCAAGATCGCCACCGGGAAATGCTCGGCTGAAAAAGATGACCGGAATGTGTTCGCGGGTATGGTCGCTGCCAGGCCATGTAGGATCGCAGCCGTGATCAGCGGTTAACACCAGCAAATCATCGTCGCTCATTTGAGCAATAAATTCTGGCAATCTTGTATCAAAATATTCCAGCGCTGCTGCATAACCGGCAACGTCGCGGCGATGACCATAAGCTGAGTCAAAATCAACAAAGTTCGTGAAAATAATGCTGTTGGTTGGCGCCGTTTGGTGCGCAGTTAAAGTAGCATCGAATAAATCGGCTAATCCGGTTGCCTTAACTTTCTGAGTTATGCCTTGCTGAGCATAAATATCGGCTATTTTACCGACACTTATTACCTCGTGTCCGGCATCTGCCGCGACATCAAGCAAGGTTTTTGACGGTGGCAACACCGAAAAATCACGGCGATTACCAGTCCGGGCAAAATCACTGGCGTCATTGCCAACAAACGGTCTGGCTATTACTCGACCAATGTTATAATTTTCGAGTTCTTCGCGCACAACTAGACAGAGCTCTAGCAGTTGCGCTAAGCCAAAGCTTTCTTCATGACAAGCAATCTGAAATACGCTGTCACTTGAGGTATAAAATATCGGCTTGCCAGTCGCTATATGCTCAGCGCCCAGCTGTTCTAAAATTGTGGTGCCTGAGGCATGACAGTTGCCTAAAATACCCGGTAAATTACAGCGCTTAACTATGGTTGCAATTAATTCCTCGGGAAAAGAATTTTCTAGCTCGCTAAAGTAACCCCAGTCGTATAAAACTGGCGCACCTGCAATTTCCCAGTGCCCGCTTGGCGTGTCTTTACCTGAACTGATTTCTTTGGCGTAACCGTATTTGGCGATTGGCGCTATTGATTGATCAAGTCCGGCCGGAAAATAATCCGAGCTGCCAAAACAGGCATGGCCTAAGCCTAACTTGTTCAGGTTAGGCAAGGTCAGTAGGCCTTGGCGGTTTACATCGGCTTGGCCGCTGGCGCAAGCTTTAGCAATGCTGCCAAAGGTATTTGCCCCAACATCGCCAAAATCGATCGCGTCTGCACTGGCACCAATGCCCAGCGAGTCGAGCATCATTATTGTTACACGTTTCATCTTGACCCCTTATTGCTGATGGCGAATCACTTCATGCACTGTTGGTAACGCAGTCGGCAATTGAGCCGCCGAGTCAGCAATGACAATAGACTGTTCTATCATACTCTGCGCACGGTTAAAGTCATCCATCGTCGCGGCATGGACCATGGCAATCGGCTGCTGGTTATCAAGGTGCAAACCAACGGTTGCAACACCTGACAAGCCAACTGAATAATCGATAATATCGTCAGCACGACGGCGACCACCACCAAGTTCAACCACACTAAGCCCAATTTGGCGAGTATCGATCCGTTGTAAAATACCGCTTTGCTTGGCAAATACTGGACGAATAATTTTCGCTTGCGGTAAATACTGCTGATAATTATCAACAAAATCAACTGGACCACCAAGTTTAGCAACCATTTTGTCAAAAAATTCCGCCGCTTGACCATTGCTAATCACCTGATTAACTTTAACCCGTGCCAATTCGTCGGTCGCCGCCAAGCCGCTTAACGTCAGCATTTCTGCCGCTAGCGCGACGGTAACTTCGTGTAAACGCGAGTTGTGCAGTTCATTACGTAAATATTTAACCGCGTCGACCATTTCAACGGCGTTGCCAGCACTTGCTGCCAATAGCTGATCCATGTCGGTAATTAGCGCGCTGGTTTTAACCCCTGCGCCAGTAGCAACGTTAACAATGCTGTGCGCTAATTCCTGAGCTTGACCCAATTCAGCCATAAAAGCGCCACTGCCGGTTTTAACATCCATCACTAGGGCATCAAGCCCTGCGGCCAGTTTTTTAGCCAAGATAGAAGCCGTGATCAATGGCACTGATTCGACGGTCGATGTCACATCACGAATACCGTATAAACGTTTGTCGGCTGGCGCTAAGTCGCCAGTTTGGCCAATAATCGCAACACCAACTTCTTTCACTGTGTCGCGAAATAATGCGTTGCTCGGCACGGTCGTGTAACCAGGAATAGCGTCGAATTTGTCTAAGGTACCGCCAGTATGGCCCAAGCCACGACCAGCAATCATTGGTACATAACCACCACAAGCGGCGACAATAGGCCCCAACATTAAACTCACTAAATCGCCAACGCCACCCGTCGAATGCTTATCAACCACCGGGCCCCCCAAATGTAACGATTGCCAATTAAGCACTTCGCCAGAATCACGCATGCCTTTGGTGAGGGCAATGCGCTCTTTCATGGTCATATTTTGAAAATAGGTTGCCATGGCAAACGCACCGATTTGCCCTTCACTGATGCTATTATCGGTAATGCCAGCAACAAAAAAAGCGATTTCAGCATCGGTTAGCTCTTGGCCATTACGTTTACGTCGAATAATTTCTTGGGGTAAATATTGCATCTTAATATCCTTGTGATTGCGCAATTTCTTGTGATTTATCTAAGGTATGAAGTAAATTATCTAATAAACTGCTGGCGCCAAATCGGAAGTTTTCTGGCCCAATCCATTCACTAGACAAACTTGACTGAGCGATTTCAAGATAAGCGGCAACATCTGCGGCATTTTTAACACCGCCAGCGGCTTTAAAACCACAATGGCCACCTGTTTCAACAATAGCTTCAAACATCGCCTGTGCTGCCTCAAGGGTGGCATTAACCGCGACCTTACCGGTCGAGGTCTTAATAAAATCGGCCCCGGCCGCTATTGCTATTAAACTCGCTTCTTTAATTAAGGCGGGATCTTTTAATTCACCGGTTTCTAAAATGACTTTTAAAATGACTTGCTCGCCACAGGCTTTTTTACAAGCCCGGATTAATTGACTGCCTACTTCGCGATCGCCATCAAGCAATGCCTTATAAGGAAAAACAACATCAACTTCATCGGCGCCTAACGCAACCGCTTGGGCCGTTTCATTAACAGCTGTTGTAACGTCACTATTACCGTGCGGAAAATTAGTAACGGTAGCAATTAATACATCGGTTGATTTTAATTGACGCAGGGTTTGCTTAGCAACTGCAATGAACTGAGGATAAATGCAAATTGCAGCAGTTTTACCCGCCGGTGAAACCGCTTTATGACAAAGCTCAATTACTTTTTGCTCGCTATCGTCGTCATTGAGCGTGGTTAAATCCATTAATTGGATCCCATAATACGCAGCGCGTTCAAGATCAGTCATGAGACTTTCCAGTAAAGAATTATAAGTTATAACAAGATTAGTTGGACAGCGAGGCACGAGTCAAATTTGGGCTGATTTAAAGTTCAACAATTGCTATGTGATCACATTTGTAACAAAAACATTTCGCGACAATTAGCCGTGGTGGTCGCCGCAATAGTCGTTAAATCGGTTCCGGTTAATTCACTTAAGGTTTGTGCAATCAGCGCAATATTGACAGGTCGATTAACTTGGCCTTGCTGGCCATGCAATGGCATGTCGGGGGCGTCGGTTTCTAAGACCATATTGGTCAAATCAAGCTGACTAACCAAGCCGCGTATTTTGCTCGCTCGTGGGTAAGTAATCACCCCGCCAATGCCAAGCTTAAAACCAAGTTTTATAAACTCATTGGCCTGCACCGCACTGCCACTAAAACCGTGCACCACGCCGCCACGTTTTAGCTTAAAACGGCGTAATTGCTTTAAGAGCGGATCATAGGCTTTATGGGCATGACAAATCACCGGCAACTCTAACTCACTGGCTAATTTTAGTTGCGGCACTAATACTTCAAGTTGAGCATGTAACGGCGTATCAATCGCGCCATCAAGACCAATTTCACCAATCGCGACAATCTGCTGGCGATTACCTGTTGCCAGCGTCACTAAACGTTCAAATTGATTATTAGCTTGTAAAAAATACGGATGAATACCCAAGGCCGGATAAACATGTTGATGTGCTAGGCCTAAATCCAATACCGCTTGCCAGTTGTCGCAACTAATGCTTGGCACGATTATCCCGTCAACCCCGACCGCTTTAGCGGCTGAAATTTGTAACTTCGCCTCGCCCATCCGATCAAAATCAAGATGACAATGGCTATCGATGAAGCTTAGGCGGTTAGGCACGTAGGGGTTAGCTACACAAGGATAAGTTTCGCAATAATTATGTTTCACAAAGGGTGCTTATGCTAGGAGTGGTAATGTAAGAAAGTGTTTTTCTAGATTTCATCTGGTTAGTATAACCAAATTAGTACTTTATTTTAAGCAATAAAAAACCGGCCAAAAGGCCGGTTTCGATTATATCGCTAAACTAAGTCAGACTTAGAATGCGTATAATACACCAACAGCGAAGTCAGTCTTATCTGAAGATTCTTTATCCATAAATGCAGCTTCAGCGTATACGTACATGTTGCTAGACATGTTGTGTAGCGCCTGAAGACCAACAGTAGTTGAATCAGTATCATCTTCAAATGAAGCATGAGCTAGCGTTAGCTGGTACTGGTTTGCGCCAGCTGTGTAGATAGCTGCAGCAGCAACAACATCAGATACTTCATCACGTGTGTGGATTTCGCCAACAAGCTTTAGGTTATCCATAGTGTAAGTTGCGCTAACACCGAAAGTGCTTTTCGCGTCATCACCATCAGAATCGTTAGAATCCATTGCAAGAGCAAGTGTTAGTGCGTCAGCGCTGTAAGCAAGACCAAGTTGGAATGCATTTTCGCGGCCAGCATCAGAAGCGTCTAATTGAACAGCAGCAAATACTTGGAAACCTTCCATTGAAGAAGAAACGAACTGAACTAAATCGCCTTGGCCAGTTGAGTAGCTAACGCCATCAACTACGCCTAAAGCATCAAAACCGTCAACTAGGTCAATGTATTCTCCGTATACTGAATCGTCAGAACCAATCCAAACTTTACCAAAGTTACCTTCAACACCAACGTACGCTTCGTCTAAAGTTAGACCGTCATCGTTCTGGTTGTCAGAGTTGTTTACATTGTATTCAATTTTAGCGAATGCAGTAAGGTCATCGTTTACTTTAGCTGAGTGCTTGAAACCGATAGTTGAACCGTTGTTAGCTAGACCTGTAGTACCGCCGTTACCGTCAGTATCAGAGTGCTGCCATTTTAATTGAATGTTACCGTAAACTGTAGGCATATCAGCTGCAGCTAGTGCAGAAGTAGATAGTAATGTAGCAGCGATTGCTGAAGCAATTATAGACTTATTCATTTTGGTCTTCCTTTGTGTATGTTAGTTATCTCAATTAAATTTTTCTTAGTGAAAATTTAAATTGAAGGGGTTGCCCCCTGTTTATTAAAAATTTACAAATTTTTTATCTAGATTTTCAAAGCATCTATTAATAATAAAAAATTGTGTCAATTAGATGACAAAATGTAAATTTTAGTTAAAAACCTTGTCAACCTTAAGGTTTGTAATTTTTAGCGCTTAATTTAGCCTCGCAACATTGTAACTGATTATCAGTCGCAACATCCACTAAACTTTACTTAGCACTTATCTAAAAATTCGCTAGGCTAATTTTAGTTAGCAAACTTTTAGATAAAGACTCATTTTTCATTTCGAACACTAAATCTTAGTCCCAATCGAATTACTCTATTTTTAGCATTACCCAACCAAAATTAAGTGCTTCAATTTATCGCAAGCTTTTAAATATTGGCTAAACAGTGGCTTATATCGTGTGGCCATTGTCTAAAAACGTATACATTTTTAATGCAAAACAGCTCAATGTGCAAATGAAAATTATTATTTTTTTTATTAAAATTTATTTAAACTCTAGATAAATTAAACTATACATATAAAATTCAACTAGTTATGACAAGGACAATTCTAAAACAATTTCGTTCAAAAATAAAGCAGCTATTAGCTTTTATTGGTTATTTTTATACTTTCAGTCGTATTCTTCATCAAAACAATCGATCTTGCTTCAACTTAATTCGAATGCATTATCACTTTTTTATCCTCAATTTGGCATGACACTGACAACAAAACTAACAATAAGTTCACATCACGTGCTCGCCAGCACGTGTATTTAAGCCAAAAAGCACCACCAATGTCAATTTTATTGTGCACTTATCACAAAAATAAATTAATAAATTAACATTTTGTTTACGTTCGCTAAGGTTTACGTCCTACAAAATGGCTAAAAGCTCAACGTTATACCTAGCCGTGTTATGGGATATTTTCGATCAGTTTTTTCTGATTAACGTTAAATTTATCGCGAGATATCATTTACCACGACGCTCATATTAAAAGTAAAAGAGAATGGCTTAAATAAAGAGTGGGGTGATGCGCTAGTTGTTACTCGGTACATTCTAGATAGGATCAATGGCGATATCAGCAACGGAAACTGGCTTTGATTATTTATTTACGACTTAGCGACGCTGTTGAGGATTTCTAGCAAGGTTTAATGAGGGGCTAGGCTGGCGACCTAATAAAAAACCGCAGGTCATTATGCATGCCTGCGGTTTTTATTCTTAACTGTGGTTACGCGCTTTATTTCACGACTTTGGTTAAGAGCTTTGTAAATGACTGCGATTAGTTTTCGCGGGTTTCTCTAAAAGTTATCTCAGGGTGACGCTCGTACGCTAAGCTTAAATTAACGCGCGTTGGTGCAATGTAGGTTAAATTATTACCGCCATCTAATGCTAAGTTATCAAAGGCTTTTTTCTTAAACTTGTCTAACTTTATATCATCATCACACGATACCCAGCGAGCCGTTGAAACACCAACGGCCTCATAAATAGCTTCAACTTTGTATTCTGATTTTAACCGCGCGACGACTACATCGAACTGAAGTATACCGACCGCACCTAAAATTAATTCGTTAGAGCGCAATGGTCTAAATACTTGCACTGCGCCCTCTTCTGAAAGCTGAATTAAACCTTTTTGCAGTTGCTTCATCTTCAACGGATCTTTTAACAAAATTCGGCGGAACAATTCAGGGGCAAAATTAGGAATACCAGTAAACTTCAACGCTTCACCCTGGGTGAAAGTATCACCAATTTGAATAGTGCCGTGGTTATGCAAGCCAATAATATCACCGGCTACCGCTTCTTCTGCCTGGGTGCGATCGCCCGCCATAAAGGTTAATGCGTCTGACACATTAACGTCTTTACCGATGCGTACATGGCGCATTTTCATGCCCTTGCTATATTTACCAGAACACACGCGCATAAATGCAATGCGGTCACGGTGTTTTGGATCCATATTAGCCTGAATTTTAAAAACAAAACCAGCAAATTTTTCTTCGGTCGCTTCAACTTCACGTTGTTCGGTGACACGATTAATAGGTTTTGGTGCCCATTCAACAATACCGTCTAACATATGGTCAACCCCAAAGTTACCCATCGCGGTGCCGAAAAATACCGGGGTTAACTCACCCGCTAAATACATCTCTAGATCAAACGGGTTTGAGGCCCCTTGAATAAGCTCCATCGATTCGCGTAATTCTTGGGCGTAATCACCTAAGGCTTCTTCAACTTCAGGGTTGTCTAAGCCTTTAATGATTCGAGCATCTTGAATCGTATGCCCTTGGCCTGATTGATAAAGAATAACTTCATCACGTAATAGGTGATAAACCCCTTTAAACTCCTTACCCATGCCAATTGGCCAAGTAATAGGAGCACATGCGATGTTTAACACCGTTTCAACTTCATCCATTACTTCTAGTGGATCAAGTACGTCGCGGTCAAGCTTATTCATAAAAGTAACAATGGGCGTGGTACGTAACCGCGTTACTTCCATTAATTTAATGGTACGGGCTTCTACCCCTTTTGCTGCATCGATTACCATTAGGCATGAATCAACTGCGGTTAAAGTACGGTAGGTATCTTCCGAGAAATCAGCGTGGCCGGGAGTATCGAGCAAGTTAATAATTGAATCGGCATAAGGAAATTGCATTACTGATGTCGTGATCGAAATGCCACGCTCTTTTTCTATGTCCATCCAGTCAGATTTGGCGTGCTGCCCCGACTTCTTGCCCTTTACCGTGCCCGCTTTTTGCAGCGCCTGTCCAAACAATAATACTTTTTCTGTAATGGTTGTTTTACCCGCATCGGGGTGCGATATGATCGCGAAGGTACGGCGTTTATTCACCGCGTCAGTAAAGGTTGTCATAGCTAATGGGCATCTCTGTAATTTAAAACCGCGCAATTATAGCCGATTTAACTAAAAATAAGCCATTAAAGAAACAATCAAAGCTGCGTTGTTTGAGCTATTAAGCAAAAATAGCGCTGTAGAAAAATATTTGACATCATCAAGCGACGTGATAACTTAGAGGTCGGACCACGTACCACATTATTATATTTGGAGAAATTATGTCAGTAATTAACGAGTACCAAGAAATTTTAGCCAGTAAATTTAATGCCAATGCCGCAAACGGTGTTGATGAAATATTTCAATTTGATCTAGAAGGTAACTATTTTCACTTAGTTATTGCCGACGGTGCTTATGAGCTTTTAGACGGTGAGCACGATGATCCTTCGGTAACCTTATCTTTAGCAAATAAGACTCTAATTGGTTTATTAGATGGCAGCGTTAATGGTATGACTGCATTTATGATGGGTAAAATTAAAGCCACCGGCAACATGATGCTGGCGACTAAGTTAACTCAGTTATTTCCTGCGTAACTTCAATACACAATTGCAGCGACCCATAGTGAAGTCGCTGCTGATTACAATTAACCAAGAAATAATTATTAACTATTAACTTTGTTATAAATAAAAAGCAAAACAAACGCCCCGGTAGTAGCAGTTGCTATGCTAACTAAATTAAAACCATCGGTTGCGCCAATCCCTAGTTTACTGCCAACAAATCCGCCAATGAATGCCCCTGCTATGCCTAACAAGGTTGTTTTAATAAAACCACCACCGTCTTTACCGGGCATTAGCCATTTTGCAAGCATGCCGGCAACAAAACCCAATGAAATCCAAACAAAATAACTCATGTTTTCTCCTTACTTAATATATTAAGGAAATAATGGGCTAAGTCGGGTTAACCATAGCTGAATTAGCGCGCACAAAAAAGCCAGTCAATGACTGGCTAAAACAAAGGAAGATTTGTTTTGTAACTATTTTTGTTGAATGCCTTCAAACGAGAAATAAAGTTCAACTTCTTGTGATTTTGGTCCAAGGTTTTTCATGATATTGTAATCAGTAAGTTTCAACGTCGTAGTGCCTTCAAAACCGGCACGGTAACCACCCCACGGATCTTGACCTTCACCTACTTTGTTAACATCAATCGTAATTGATTTGGTCACGCCATGTAGCGTGAACTGGCCCAGTAGTTGGCCCTTGCCTTGTGTGCCGGGCTTATAGCTGGTGCTTACAAACGAAGCCTGTTCAAACTTTGCGACATCTAAGAAGTCATCGCTGCGTAGGTGTTTATCGCGAAGCTCATGGTTAGAGTCGACACTTGCGGTATCAATTGTTACTGATATTTTACTCGCTGCTTCATTGTTTTGATCATAGCTAAAGTCGCCTTCAAACTTATTAAAGCGGCCTAATAACCAGCTGTATCCCAAATGTTGGATCTTAAACTGAATAAAAGAGTGAGTACCTTTAGTATCAATCTTGTACTCTGCAGCCTGAGCCATCGAGCTTAATCCTGCAACTAATACTAGAGCCGTTGCAACAACCGTGTTACGTAGTTTCATGTTATAACCTTATATTTTTATTTAAAAATTTATTTTTATACACATTACAGCATCCGACGTAATGTGTCATCGCCACTAATTAGATGATGCTTTATTGCCGCTGCGCCATGGGCGAGTGCAAGAACAACCACCAACCAAGCCGACCAATAATGGATATCACCGGCTATGTCTTCTTGTTGGTCAAAAATAGTACCTATAATAGGAACTTCAAACCAATCAAACAGGCTCATTGGTTCACCACTGGCTACTATCAAGTAACCACTGGCCAAAATAATAAATGTCACCAAGTACAATAATAAATGCGCCAAATGAGATGCCGTGACTTCGAACTGAGACAATTGCGGCAAGGCTGCTGGAGTTACGCTAAATAGGCGCGCGACCACCCGACTTATCATAATGAGTAATAAAATTAAACCAGCCAAAACATGCAGCTGTGGCGCCGTTTGGTACCAGGTTGAATAATAATCGAGATCGGTCATCCATAAGCCAAGGCCAAATAGCCCACCAATCAACAATGCAGCAACCCAATGCAGGATCCGGCTTACATAACTATATTTTTCTATCTCTGGGCTTGTCATTATCGTTTCTCACCTAAAATATGCTGCTAATGATACGTAATATTAGCACGGTAAACAGACCAATTTTTTTATCTAATAGTTCAATTTTTTTAATCTATTAGTGCTGTAATTGACCAGCCAACATCACTCGCCGGCGCATTCACAAAAGAAATACCAAGTATAAGCCAAACTTATATCATTTTAAGGCATAATATGGCTCATCTAGCCATACGTCTAATCTTTTTAGTTAGCCGTTTTTGGTAAATTTACCTAACTCAATCTAGGTGCATAAATTGGAAGACTTCGGCCTGCGCTTTATTTCATTGCCTTGCTGCAAACGCTAGCATTCACATTGCCGTACAAGGTAACTACTACAATAGTTATTAGTTTATTGGCTTTTTGATAACCCATGTAATCAAAAAACAATTGAAATGAACCAGGGCAAGCATACCTTGCAATTTTACTGCATGATTATAAATAACATAATTTTCAAATTATGAATAAAGAGGAATTTGTCGTGTTAACAGCATATCGTAGCCACGTTGAAGAACGTGCAAGTCAGGGCATCGTACCCTTGCCACTAAACGCCGAGCAAGTAAATGGACTAGTAGCACTACTTAAAAATCCACCAGCGGGTGAAGAAGAATTCATCGTCGACCTAATCACCAACCGTGTACCACCGGGTGTTGATGACGCAGCTTACGTAAAAGCGGGGTTTTTAGCGGCGCTAACGACTGGTGAAGCAAGCTCACCATTGATTTCAGCTGAGCATGCAACGCAATTACTAGGCACCATGCAGGGCGGTTACAACATCGACCCGCTAATTAATGCATTAGACAATGATGCATTGGCTTCGATTGCTGCCACAGCACTTTCTCATACCTTGTTAATGTTTGATGCATTCCATGACGTTGAAGAAAAAGCCAAAGCGGGCAATGCAGCGGCACAGCAAGTGATGGAATCTTGGGCTGCTGGCGAATGGTTTACTGCTAAACCTGCTATTAGCGATAAGCTTAGCCTCACTGTATTTAAAGTGACTGGCGAAACAAACACTGATGATTTATCTCCGGCACCAGATGCTTGGTCTCGCCCTGATATTCCACTGCACGCTAAAGCGATGCTTAAAATCGAACGTGATGGCATTAACCCAGATGACGATGGCGAAATTGGTCCAATCAAACAAATTGAAGCGCTACAAGCTAAAGGCTTCCCACTAGCTTACGTTGGTGATGTTGTTGGTACAGGTTCTTCGCGTAAATCTGCGACGAACTCAGTACTTTGGTTCATGGGCGATGATATCCCTTATGTTCCTAACAAGCGCGGCGGCGGCATTTGTATTGGCGCTAAAATCGCTCCAATTTTCTTTAACACCATGGAAGATTCTGGCGCATTACCATTAGAATTTGATGTATCAAACCTAAACATGGGCGATGTTATCGACGTTTACCCATACGAAGGTAAAGTAACCGCCCATGGTTCAGAAGATATCATCACTGAATTTACGCTTAAAACCGAAGTTTTATTCGATGAAGTTCGTGCCGGTGGCCGTATTCCATTAATCATCGGTCGTGGCCTGACAGCTCGTGCCCGTACTTCTCTTGGTCTTGGCGAAACAGATTTATTCCGTAAGCCAGTAGACATCGAAGCAAGTGACAAAGGGTTTACCCTTGGCCAGAAAATGGTAGGTAAAGCATGTGGCGTTGACGGTATCCGTCCTGGTCAATATTGTGAACCTAAGATGACAACCGTTGGTTCTCAAGATACTACCGGCCCAATGACCCGTGATGAGCTTAAAGATTTAGCTTGTTTAGGTTTCTCAGCTGACTTAACGATGCAGTCTTTCTGTCATACTTCGGCTTACCCTAAGCCCGTTGATGTAAACACTCACCACACACTACCTGATTTCATCATGAACCGTGGCGGCGTTTCACTTCGTCCAAACGATGGCGTAATTCACTCGTGGCTAAACCGTATGCTACTGCCTGATACCGTTGGTACTGGTGGTGACTCACATACGCGTTTCCCATTAGGTATTTCTTTCCCAGCGGGTTCTGGCCTAGTCGCATTTGCTGCAGCAACCGGTGTTATGCCGCTTGATATGCCAGAATCAATTTTAGTACGCTTTAAGGGTGAACTAAACCCTGGTATCACTTTGCGTGACTTGGTTAACGCCATTCCTTACTACGCGATTCAAAAGGGTCTATTGACCGTTGAGAAAGCCGGTAAGATCAATGCATTCTCGGGTAAAATCCTAGAGATTGAAGGCCTAAGCCAACTTAAAGTTGAGCAAGCGTTCGAACTAACCGATGCTTCTGCTGAGCGTTCTGCTGCTGGTTGTACCATCAAGCTAGACAAAGAACCAATCACTGAATACTTAGAGTCTAACATCGTTATGCTTAAGTGGATGATCAGTGAAGGTTACGGCGATGTTCGTACTATCGAACGTCGTATCGTTGCTATGCAAGAATGGATCGCTAACCCAGAACTAATGGAAGCCGATAAGGACGCAGAATATGCTGAAATTATCGAAATCGATTTAGCCGATGTTAAAGAGCCGATTCTAGCGTGTCCAAATGACCCAGATGATGTTGAGCTGCTTTCTAAGCTAGCTGGTACTAAAATTGATGAAGTATTCATCGGTTCTTGTATGACTAACATCGGCCATTTCCGCGCAGCGGGTAAATTACTTGAAAACTACGGCGGCACCTTGCCAACACGTTTATGGGTAACACCACCAACGAAAATGGATGCAGCGCAACTAACCGCTGAAGGCTACTACAGCATCTTCGGAAAAGCGGGTGCGCGTACTGAAGCTCCTGGTTGTTCACTATGTATGGGCAACCAAGCCCGTGTAGGTGACAAGACGACGGTTGTTTCAACCTCGACCCGTAACTTCCCTAACCGTCTAGGTAACGGTGCTAACGTTTACCTATCGTCAGCAGAAGTTGCAGCGGTTTCATCAATCTTGGGTAAATTACCTACGGTTGAAGAATACATGAGCTATGCAGCACAGTTAGATGCCACAGCCGCTGATACGTATCGCTACTTGAACTTCGATAAGATGGAAGCGTATACCAAGAAAGCAGACAACGTGATTATCCAACAACCGGCTTAAATGCTGGTTGATTTAATGACTATCTGACAAGAGCCTCGCATTGCGAGGCTTTTTTTGTATAATGAGCGCTTTCTATCTTTAATCATTAATGTTTATATGCGCCTATTAAAATCCAGTTGCCACCCCGATGTAATAACTGGCGGCCGCTCTTTTCACCGTCAAGCCACTCGAGCCATTGTACTTAGCGGCACCAATATCTTAATGTTATATACCGAGCGTTATCATGACTACACCTTGCCAGGAGGTGGCGTTGATGAAGGTGAAGATTTAATGGCTGGCTTAATCCGCGAGTTACAAGAAGAGACCGGCGCTAATAACATTTCTAACATTGCCCCATTTGGTAGCTACGAAGAATTCCGTCCCTGGTACAAAGATGATTTTGATACCATGCATATGGAATCGTTTTGCTATACCTGCTCAATAGATGCTGAGCTTGGCCAAACGAGCTTTGAAGACTATGAGGTGACCAATGGTATGCGCCCTGTTTGGATTAATATTTTTGATGCTATTGCACATAATGAAAACACGATAAAGCACAGCGAAAAGAAAGGGATGTCGATAGAAAGGGAAACGTTTCTACTCAAGTTAATATCTCAAGAGTTGCTGTAATAGCTCTTGACCATTATAACTATAGCTGCCAATTTATTGTGCTGATTAGTATGCTTGCATCAAGTGTTTAAATCTTATACTGTTCAAGTTAAAACAAGCGTTTAACAAGGGCCAGTAACTATATGAGCAACCCACACATACTTAGCACAACCATCAATGACACGATTAAACACATTGTGATCAACCGGACAAAGGTTAAAAATGCCTTAACCGGTGCGATGTACCTTGAACTGGTCCAGGCGTTAACACAGGCCGACGGTGATAATAATATTCGTGCGATTATCATCTCCGGTGATGAGCATGTTTTTTGTGCCGGCAATGATTTAAAAGACTTCTTGAAAAATCCGCCTCAGGATACCAACGCACCGGCTTTTAAGTTTTTAATCACTATTCACCAATTAAAAAAGCCACTGATAGCTGCAACGGCAGGCCCAGCTATTGGCATCGGCACCACGATGTTATTACATTGCGATTACGTAGTGTCCAGTAACAACACCTTATTTAAGATGCCGTTCACTAGCCTTGGTTTGACTCCTGAAGGTGGTTCGAGTTTGTTGCTAACCCAATTAATGGGCCATAGAAAAGCAGCTGAGCTTATTTTACTCGCCAAGAGCTTTGATGCAAAAACAGCGTTAACGCTGGGTATAATCAACCAGGTGTGTGATGACGGGGAAGTAATACAACAGGCGATATCGGTTGCACAAGCAATGGCAAGTCAACCTCCCAAGGCACTACAAGCGAGTAAAGCTGTAATAAAAGCGCCATTTTTTAAGCCAATTAAGCAAGCTATTTTAGCGGAGGCTGAAGTTTTCATGACCCACCTCGACAGTGGTGAAGCCCGTGAGGCCTTAAATGCTTTTATTGAAAAACGAGCCCCCATAGTTAACTAACGTTTGGCATTGACTAGATTATGACAAGGCTTGCGGGCTTAATATTTTAACTTTCTCGTCATATTTTAACATCAGCTGAATTGACTTATTAGCATCGCGGCGCGATTGAGATTGATACCAACGCTCCCAACAACGAACATTATCCCAATTGGTAATAATGGTTCGAATGTTGGGACTATTAACATCTCCATAAGATGTGCCTGAAATAAAACCTTTAGCAGCCATCACAGCAACTAAGGTTTTTTTTATTTCGCTATCATAAGTACTGGCCATATCTTCTGCTAGCACACGCTCTATAATTACTTTTATCATTAATATCAGCTTCTCAATGCTCGTTGACGATTATCTAGGTATACCGCATTAGCCAACACGTTGTAAAGCTGGATTATTTGATACTTCTGTCTCTTGTGATTTTTGCTCTAATTGCTGCATCACAACAAAATAGACCGCACAAATAGTAATTAACATATGATAAGGTAAATCGAAATACGATAATCCCAAGAACATCCCTCCACTAGCGTAAGCGATAAGACTAAGTTGTAACATTCGACACAGCAGATCGGCCCACTGTAAATCCTGATGTTTTTTTGCAACTTTTTGAACTTTATTAGCGAGCCGCCATGCTGAGAGCCACATCGCGATATAGATGCCTAAACCCAGCCAGCCTTGCTGAGCTAAAACTTTAAAATAAATACTATGGGCATCATGAAAATCTTCGGGATTAGGCGCATAGAGGACAAAGTTAACCCGATTAAATGCGCCAAACCCGTCACCTGCGGGGTGTTCAGCGGCTAAATTAAACGCCATCCGCCATGCGTTGAATCGTCCTTGAATTGAGCCATCATAAGAGGCTTCATCATTTTGAACAATACTAGACATTCGTTGATGCCAAGAGTCAGGCATAAACTGATAGCCAATTGGTAGTAGAAATATTAGTAGGACTATGGCGATAAACTTTTTATCACTCTTTAAGACAAAGAAGCCTGCTAGTGCAATTAGTGCGACTAAAGCCCCCCGAGAGTGAGTACCCAATACCGCAGCAATACATAAAAAGATACTTATCGCTATTACATGTTTGCACCATTTTTTATCGACTGTATGCATCAGGTAATACATCACAGGCACAATCATCAACAAAGTCAGACCTAATTCGTTATTCCCTTCAAAATACCCGCCAGGCGGCCCCCACACGCGATCTTTACCACCATTTAATATAACAAAAATCCCACCTTTTACACCATAATAACCAATGCTTGCGCAAATAACCCACAACGCCTGATCGATCCTCTCGCGATTAGTTAACATCATATAAATTAGAAAGGTAAAAAACTGCACTTTTAAGGTTTGAGTGTAAATCTGCAAAGCACCAAAGTCTTTCGATCCAATCAGTGTCGATAGCAACATCGATAGGTTAAAGATCAATAACCAGACAATGGGAGAGTGCCAGTTAATCGTTTTTTTCTCTTTACTGAATATTAAGGACGTTATAAACGCAATGGCGACAAGCTGTGCCGACGGAAAATGCAACATGAAACCCCAAGACAACTTATGCGGCAACATATAACTAATCCAGCACCAAGTAAGCACCCCATAAAACGGCTTTTTTAAGGTTAAAATTATCAGACCAACGATAATAGCCAGCAATATAACATCACGCATCTTGATTTATCACCTTGTGGTAGGTTTGTTCAAGCAAAGGAATGACCTCAGATGGTGAAAACTGCTGTACCATCTCGCGCCCCCCCTGCGCTAACCTCAAACTAAGCTTAAGGTCCGCAATAACCAATGCCAGTTTCTGTGCAATGGCTGTCGGCTGCTCTGGCGGTACAAGCAACGCTTGGCAACCATCTTTAACTAAAAAAGGAATGCCTCCGACATTACTTGTGATAACAATAACGCCGCATGCTAATGCTTCAATGATCGAATTTGGGGTATTGTCGACGATACTGGTATTTAACAAAATATCGGCAGATTGATACAGTTTAGCTATTTCACTGCGACTTAGCCGCCCAACAAAATTAACCTTGTCACTGACCTTTAGCTGCACAGTTAACTGCTCTAATGCCGTTAATTCGCTGCCACTGCCCGCTATCGTTAATTTAGTATTAGGATTATTGTTGCAAAAGAGCGCAAAGGCTTTAATTGCTGTGGCGTTATCATAGATCAACTCTAAATTTCGAGTCACGACTAGATGTAAACAGTCAACCGACAGGTTTGGCTCTTGGTAATCAAAAATCGATAAATCGACAATGTTAGGCACAACTTGCGATGGCAGATCGTATTGACTAAATATTTGTCGCAAAAATTCACTTGGCACAATAATAGTATCGACACGACGAAAGGCACCTTTAATGTAGGGCCAAGATTTAGCAAAAAACAGCTTAGCATTACCGCCCCGGTAGTTGACAATAACTGGCACCTTATACCATGAGGCGATATAAATTGCTGGCATTGCAAACAGATAAAATGACCAACCTGAATTTGCCATTAGATGAACTACTTGCTGTTTTTTTAATTGCGAGACTAGTAGCCAACAGTAGTGAAATAGCCGAAAAAATGCACGCAGCATAAATACCCGCCCGATCCACTGCGGCCGATAGGCGGTATTAGTGGCAATGGCCGTTACCTCATGCCCCGCTTGTTCCAATAATCGACACAACTGCTCGGTTTGCATCGCCATACCACCACTCGGTGGCGGTTTTGGCCCAATGACAGCAATGTTCATTGTAGTTCGCTTGCTAAAAATCGTTCAAACATTAACAGCGACCACAATGCTGCACTATTATCTCTAGAACCATTAATATGGCTTTTTAGCAGCCACTTTAACGCTGCAGGTTCAAAAATACCGCTATTGAGCATGATATTGGACAATAATCCTTGTTCGAGCTTTTCTTTAAGCGGTCCTCTAAACCATTGAGCCAGCGGAATGCTAAAGCCCATTTTTTGACGATAAAGCACATCATTTGGTAAATGAGGCTCTAAGGCTTGCTTAAACACCGCTTTACCCTGCCCTTGTGCTAATCGTTCACTCGATGGAATATTAACAGCCCACTCTATAAACTGATGATCGAGTAGTGGAACTCGTACTTCCAAGCTGTGTGCCATGCTCGCACGGTCGACTTTAGTTAATATATCGCCGACCAAATAAGTCTTCATATCGATGTATTGAACTTGCGATAACGGATCTGTCGTCGCTGAGTTTTTTGCGTGATGTTTAAACACACTGACGCTATTATAGCCTTGCAACGAGGCTTTAAACTCCGCGCTAAATAAGCGCTGGCGTTCGTCATTGCGCAATATTGACATGCTATTGTGATAACCTTCAATCCAGTCAAATGCCATCGATTGAAAGGTAGTTTTAGCACGTAGAAATTTTGGTGCCCAGTCTAATTTTGGATAAACAGCGCCGAGAAAACCAAACACCGGCTTTCTGAAACTCAATGGTAACAGTTGACGTAGTTTCTCTTCTTTAAGATGCCATTGATACCGCCGATACCCGGCCATTAACTCATCGGCACCATCTCCCGAAAGTGCAACAGTAACTTGCTCTCTCGCCATTTCACACAAGCGATAAGTCGGTAGTGCCGAGCTATCGGCATAAGGCTCATCATACAAATCGGCAAGTTTGTCGATTAGTATGTAATCATCGCTACTAATTTCTTTTATTTCATGTTTTGCCTTGTAACGCTGCGCCACTTCAGTAGCAAAATCCGTTTCATTAAACCCTTTGGCATCAAAGCCAATTGAACAGGCATTAACGGGTTCTTGCTGTAACGACGACATCATCGCGACGACACCAGACGAATCAACACCGCCAGATAAAAATGCCCCGAGCGGGACCTCGGATACTAAGCGAACATCGACCGCTTGTTTAAACTGCTCAATGAGTTGATCCTTACTATGTCCTACTGGACGTAAACTTGCATCAAATTGTACATCCCAATACTGTACTGGCTTTACCTGCAACGAGCCTTTTTCGAGTAAAATGGTATGACCTGGCTCTAATTTTTTTACTTGCTTGTAAATTGATTTTGGCTCAGGGATATAACCAAAAGTGAAGTAATCTTCTATCGCTTGAGGATCTAATTCGCGCGAACATTGCGGGTGCTGCTTAAGGACCTTCAGTTCAGAACCAAAAATAAACTGATTATTATCTAGCAGGGTGTAATAAAGCGGTTTGATGCCCAATCTATCTCGTGCAATAAACAAGCTGTCTTGGCGCTTATCCCACAATGCAAAAACAAACATGCCCCGCAAGTGACTGACACAATCTTCTCCCCACTGAGCCCAAGCATGCAGAATAGTTTCAGTGTCACTGCGCGTTTCAAATTTGTGTCCTAACTCGATTAATTGCTCAGCCAGTTGTTTAAAATTATAGATCTCACCATTAAAAACAACACCAATATCACCGCCGGCATTAAACATTGGCTGATGCCCACCAGCCAGATCAATAATAGATAAACGCCGGTGGCCCAGCCCTATACCCGGCGCAAAGAAAAAACCATCGGCGTCTGGCCCTCGATGATCTTGAGCTGTATTCATTTTTTCTAAAATATTACGGTCAATGTCGTCAAATTTTTTTAAATCAAATATCCCTGAAATCCCACACATAAAACATCCTGTTATTTATTAATTAAACGACGGTATAACTCAGCATAGTTGTTAACCATCAAACTGATACTAAAATTTTTCTCAATTCGTTGCTGTCCATTACAGCCATGTTGGTGGCAACAACTGATATATTTAAGGTAATATTCTATTGCATCAACCATCGCGACAAGGTTGTTAGACTCGGTGATTAAGCCCGTTTTTATATGCTCGACCAGCTCAGTATTACCACCAACATCCGTCGCAATCACGGCAGTGCCAGTCGACATTGATTCTAATATCGTATTGGATATTCCTTCTGCAGTCGACGCTAAGACAAAACATCACTTAGGGCCAATAACTGTGCAATATCGGACCTATCGCCAAGTAAATGGCAATGCGAATTTAATTTTAGGCTCGCTATTTTCTCAGTTAATTGGACATTATTATAACCACGCCATTTGCAAGCCCACCAGTAGCGAATTGATAGACAACATGGCAAATATGAATTGGTTTCATAATGATTGAGTGCTCATAATTGATGATAATGGCCGCTCAGCTGCCCATTGTGATAATAGCTGCTGCCCTTGAATTAATCCTTGTGGACTCGATGCGTGAGCTGCTGATATTGCCACAACAAAGATCGGTAATGGTGAGCCCGTTAATGCCAATACTCCTTGAGATAACCTCACCCGTGCTTGGCTGGCGATAAAAGTACCATCGACAAGATAGCTATAACGCACCAGTCGATGCTGACCTTGCGCACTGACCAATTGCAGCTCAATAAAGTCTATTGGGCCTGTTGAGGCTGGCGATTTCACTATTGTCTGAGAAACTAAGGACCAATATTGCTGATCGTACAATACATTAGTCGATGTCAGCAGCTCACCATGAGTCTGCCTATTTGCAAATTTAGCGACATATAATTCGACCTTGTTTTCGCTACGCCCTAAATACGTTGCCAGTGAATGTGAAAAATTAATCCCCCATATCGTTTGCTCGCGTGGCGTCATGTTAAATGGTACTGATAACTGCATAATTGCTGGCTGCGGTGGCGGCACAACGGAGTCAATCGTGCGATTAAAAAACAGCGCTACTAATCCAAATGTTGCAACCATAATAGTCGGCCAAACAGTAAATCGAGTGTGTTCTGAACTAATCAACCGTGAGTCAGCTTCAGGTTCGTTATCGCAAAAGAAACTGCCAAGATAGAACATCAGTAAGATAACTATCCCGAAAAATAACCAACCATATACAAGGTGATCAGCCCCGGTCGCATATTCCATATCAGATAAATGAGCAATTATTACGATAAGGTAAGCACGAATACCGTTAGCGATAATCGGAACAAGAAAAGCCAAGATTACAAAGAGTAATTGTTTATAAAAATATTGGTAATTAAGGTAAGCGTACAAAGTTCCTACCGCCAGCGAAGCAATCAAATAACGAATGCCTGAACACGCTACAGCTACCTCAAACTTACCAGTCGGAATGGTAATATATAACCCTTCATAAAAAACTGGGATTTGACTTAACTGCAGCATAAATACCGTTATTTCCGCCGTTATATGCTGTAGCAACGGAATAATTGCATTACCAAATGGCACCGCGAAAATGACATAACACAGCGGAAATTTGTAATGCTTGGCAAAGTCATCACCAAACACCATCCAAAAACTGGCAATGATCCCACCAAACACGCCGAGCTGACGAAAGACAGAGACTTCGAGCAACTGACCAATGATCCACAATAAAATAAAACCAACGGTAACAGCCATGCCCCAGTAAGAGCCAATGACATTGGCCCGTAAAAATTGTGCGCGATCACGGAAAAAGAGCCAACTCACGATAGGTAAAATGACAAAACCATGAGCGAAAGTCTCAGAAGTTGACCAAATTGTAATAGTGGCTACGATAGTTGACCAAAATAACATTGCCCATATGACGACTATCAATACACCAATATATGCATTACGTAAACTAATCGCGCTTGATGATTGCTGTTCCTTCGCTGCATTATGCAATGGGTTCATTTCCATTAAACCTTTCCTTAACCGAGATGTTTAGCCAACATGGGACCTATTTGCTGACTAACAGCCAATGGCAACTTCTGCCATAGCTTAATTAGCATTTTGTACTTAGGGTTACTTGCTGATAATGAGGGTAACCCTGTGCTTTTAACTAGGTAATACTGATAACACATCGGGGTAATATCCATGCCCCAATGTTTTTTATAGCGAAAAGATCCACTATCAAGCTTACTCCGGCCAAAATCAAAATAATGACAACCTTGCTTTTGCGCGTGGCACATTAATTGATAATACATAAAGTCGTTACTTTTTAACGCCCGGGCTTTAGCGACTCCACCACCATAATGTGGCAACACCTGGCCTTTATAATAAAAACTCATTACGCTTGAAATCGGTTGCTCGCCTTCAAATACCGTTAACACCTCACACCGTGAGCCAAATATTTTATGTAGCTCAACAAATGCTTTTTTGGGAAAAACCGGGGTACCTAAATTGCGAACGCTGGTCGAGTAGATATGATAAAGATTATTAACGTCTGATTCGATTTGGGTCGTTAAACCATTGTTGAGCGATTGGCGTATCACGGCACGTTGCTTCTTTTTTATCCCAGCCAAAATAGCTTCAGGGCTATTCCCAAGCTTGCAGCCAATCATGACATGCCCCTGTTGCTCGGGTTGCACCAGACTCTCATTAATTTCACTCGCAACAGCGCCACGTAATTCCAAGTAATCAACAGCTAATTCATCGGCCAGCGATTTAGCATAACAAACTAACGCTTGCGCAATCTCCGGCGAATCAGCAACAACACCTCCGAGTACGCAAATAGGCGTTGAAATTAAGGAGTGACCAAAGAGCAAACTTTTTTGTTCGACTAAGGGAAGCACCCCTTTAATTTGACCATTTTCAGACCACATTAAGAAATAACATTGATGACGATATACGGTTTCAATCAGCCGTTTCCAACCGGTTAAATGATAAAAGCTGCCCGCCTGATGTTGATCTATATATTGATCCCATTGCTCATAACCGTCAACGGTGAGTAAATGTACATTCCCTGTCATATCAATCCTAGTTATTACTAATAAAATGTTGCTTATAAACGTCTTGCATTGTCGACCATTGAAAATCCACTAATAAGCGTTCAAGTCGGCCCTCTAGCCGCGACAGATTTAAATAATGTCTAAATCTAGCTTTGAGCGGAATGTTATTGGGTCGAGGCTGCAGCAAATCTATTTCCCATGGATGCATATAAAATATGCTTGGTTGCTGCTCTGTTGCCAAATAATTGGCCAAAGCCCAACGGCTGAACATGTAAGGATAGAGCCTAAAATAACCACCGCCAGATATTGGCCAATTTTTATCACGCCAATTGAATGTGGATACCGGAATTTCAATTAATGAATCAACGGCTTGGTATGGGAATCTCGGCCAATCGGGAGAGCCGTAATGATCGTGGTTTATAGGGTAAGTACTAGAACTATAGACAAATCCAAGTTCTTTAATGATATCAAAAGCCCATAAACTGTCTTCATTGATAGAGAAACTCGGCGCGCGATAGCCAATCACTGCCTGACCAGAAATGTCTTCTAATACCTGCTTAGCCGCCGATAAGTCATCGCGAAACTGTGCCGGAGTTTGCTCATGAACTTTTTGGTGCCAAAAACCATGACACGCTAGCTCATGACCCGAATCAACGATATCTTTAATCAAATTTGGACACTTCTTTGCAACCCAACCAAGGGTAAAGAAGGTCGCTTTCACCTGATGACGCTCAAAAAGTTCGAGTAAACGATAGGTATTACGCTCAACCCGTAATTCCTGAGCATCCCAACTGCTTAATGGAAACTGCTTAGAAAATGCCGCGACCTGAAAGTAGTCTTCAACATCGACAGTTAACGCATTAACCATTGTATTTTTAATCAAAAGGTTTCTCCCACTCTGTTCCATGTGCAGCTAGATTTATCTAGCACCACGAGTATAGAAAACCGTCTCGGCTGTCTGTAATATAATAAAAAGATCAAATAAATAACTACGATTCTTTATATAATATAAATCATAAGTTAATTTTTCTAATGAGTCTTTATCACTCGCACCATAAGGATATTGAATTTGTGCCCAGCCGGTAACACCTGGCTTAACATGCTGACGCTCATTGTAAAATGGGATTGATTCAGATAACTTTTCAACAAACTCTGGTCGCTCAGGCCGCGGCCCAACGAAGACCATCTCACCTTTTAAAATATTGTACAATTGGGGTAATTCATCAAAACGGTACTTACGAATAAACTGGCCAACCCGGGTAACCCGCGTATCATTTAAGCTCGCCCACTGAGCGCCATTAACTTCGGCGTTAATCGTCATGCTACGTAATTTAAGAATATCAAATAACTTACCGCCATTACCAATTCGAGTCTGCGAGTAAAAAACTGGGGCGCGAAGACCATCTTCAATCTTAATCGCAATAGCAGCTAACAATATTGCAGGGATTGCTGGAATAGCGATAACCACTGCCATCACACAATTAAATAACCACTGACAGCTTAAATTAAACTTATTACTGCCCGCAAATTTTTCCGAATATATAATCCAATCAGGATTAACCAAATCAATCGCAATTTGGCCCGTTTCATTCTCAATAAACCTCACAGCATCAATAACACTCACACCACGGGCTTTGCATTTTTGCAGGTCAACAAATGGCAAGTTATCACGCCGCTCATCGGTAGCTACAACTATCTGCTCGATATGATGCCGCTGTACGTACTGTTCTAATGGCATATCAAGTACGAACACTTCATCACGCTCGATCATGTCAGGTTTATCTTTAGGGAATTTAAGATAGGCATGAATAATAAATTGGCGACGATCTACCTCGCGGCGTGTTCGATCTTCAATCGAAAAGGCACGTGAACCAGAGCCTAGGATCAAAACACGTCTTTTAATCGTATGTGATACGGTTAAATTAAGTAACTGAAAACGTAAATAGCATAAAGTTAATAACGTAATTATGGCAGCGATAGTAACAGGTAAAAATGCCTGCCAGTTATACGCCGGTGGTTCGGTCAATATAAAACTAACAATAATCGCAACCAAAAAACTGACCAAGATTCGATGACGGATAGCGGAAAATTTCTCTCGCAGATTTTGACGGTACAAGCCCAGCGAAAAGGAAACAATTTGAGCTAAAATGACAAAAGAGATAACGGCCTGCTGGACGTTATAATCTATCGGATATTCAAAGCCTAACAATTTAAAGATAAAAACAAATGACTCCGAGAACATCAGCATCAAGATCAAAATAAGGACAGTTTCAAAAAGCATTAATGCCCTACCATTTTTATTTAAATAACCTGGATCAACGTTTGACAAGCACCTTCTCCTAATTCCTTTTGATTTCATTCCCTGCTGGCATCAATACTAACAACAGATAGTTCCAGTTAAATCTAGTCGACAGTCACGATAAAACAAGCCAGTTCCAAAAATATTCTATAAATATACATCTGCCTATAATGAATCTTGCTCGGCGACTAACACCGAGATGCTGGACTTACTTCAGAGGGTCCGCTACCTTTGTTATTGATGTTTGTTTTTTGTACACCGGCTAGTATCTCATGTAACTAGAACTGTAAATACAACGGGCATCTAAAAAATCGTTCTTAAGACATTTGAGGCTGTCACATAATTTTAAACACAAAATTTAGATTAGGGACTACTATTAAGAGAGTGTAGTTTTACTCTGCCACAACTTTTATTATTTGACACAGACAAGGGACTAATTTTGCGTCAACTAGGAGGCTAAATTAGTTTAAATAAATGGAGAGATTTATGATTTTAAAAAGAAAGGGAATTAACACACTAAGCGTTGTTTTTGGCTTAAGTTTAGTGACACTTGCAGGATGCACATCCTCTCTTCAACAGCTTAAGCACGCCACCATTCAACCCTCATTAACGACCTCGGTCGACAATTACAAATATTTAATCGGTGCCGGTGATTCGGTACAAATATTTGTTTGGCGCAACCCAGAAGTATCAGGAAGCTTTCAAGTTAGACCCGACGGTAAAATTACCACCTCTTTAGTTGAAGATATTAGTGTGGCTGGTAAAACGCCCAGCATGCTAGCGAGAGAAATAGAACAAACCCTCAGTAAATATATCCGAGACCCCATTGTCACTGTAACCGTGAGTAAATTTGTTGGTCCCTTTAGCGAGCAAATTAGGATTGTCGGCGAAGCATCAAATCCACGCGCAATCAGCTACCGAAAAAATATGACTCTATTGGATGTCATGGTAGTAGTCGGCGGCTTAACCGAGTTTGCTGATGGTAACAACGCCCGCTTAATTCGGGTCGTTGATGATAAAGAAGTAACGTTCCGGATTGCATTAGATGATTTATTAAAGTCTGGCGATATCACGGCCAATGCCGATGTGCTACCTGGCGATATCATTATCATTCCTGAAGCATGGTTTTAAATCAGTATTTAGAAAAGATTTTACGTAGTTTACCAATTAATTTGATTGAGAGAGAGTGATCAATGCAGGAATTATACGAGCAAATATGGAGTGTTGCTCGCGGTATCTGGCTAAAAAAGAGATATATAGTTGTTTTCTCTTGGTTAGTCTGTATCAGCGGATGGATAGCTATCACAACATTGCCAGACCAATATAGCGCAAGTGCCAGAGTATATGTCAATACTCAATCCTTGTTAAAGCCGTTATTGCGAGGCCTCACGATTAGCGCCAATCAGCAACAACAAGTACATTTAATGGTAAAAACGCTGTTAAGTAGACCCAATGTCGAAAAAATTCTTCGAATGGTCGATATGGATATTTTAGCCAGTAACCAAAAAGAATTTGAGCAGTTGGTTGATCGTTTAGCTAAAAATATAAAAATTACAGCGACCAGTCGAGAGAACCTCTACACCATTTCATATTCTGGTAATAATCCCGAACAAGCCACTAATGTCGTAAAAGCCGTACTTAAAGTTTTTATGGAAAACACAGTTGGTCAGACTCGTTCAGATACGGTCACGGCAAGAAATTTTCTTGATGACCAAATTAACGAATATGAGCAAAGACTAACCCACAGTGAGCAACAACTAACTGAATTCAAACAACTTAACGGCCACTTAATAATTAGCAGTGGTGATGGTTATTATAAAACTCTCAAGCAATATCAAGATAATTTTGAAATATCACAACTACTATTACAGGAAAAACTAACCCAGCTGAAGCTAGCAAAATCACAACTGATTGGTGAAAGCCCAGCTTTTGGCATATTAAATCCAGTTATTAATCGAAATTTTCCTAGCGAATATGATGCGCGGATATCCCAACTAGAACAAAGTTTAGACCAGCTAGTATTACGTTATACCCAGCTGCACCCAGACGTAAAAGAAGTGCAACAGCGCATTTATCAACTTAAACGGTACCGCCGTAAAGAACTTCGTGAATTGGCAAAAATAGCCCAAAGCAATGGTGCTAATGGCTCCGGAGGACTCAACCAAAATCCGGTATTCCAAGAAATGAAACTTAATGTCATTAATCTTGAAAATGATATCGCGGCGATTAATGTTAGAGTCGAAAACTACCAACAAAAAGTGACCAATCTAAAAAGTAAAATTAATCTAATCCCAGAAATAGAGGCGAAGCTAACGGCGCTCAATCGTGGCTATCAAATTACTAAACAAAAATATGAAGAAATGCTGCGTCGACGTGAGTCAGCATTATTAGCAGAAAAAGCGGATCTATCGGTTGATGATATTCAATTTAAAGTTATTGATCCGCCGCGGGCAAAACCCAAACCTGTAGGACCAAATCGCGTCGTACTAAACACCCTAGTGCTACTTGTCGGCTTGGGCACAGGCATTAGTTTTGCCTTCATTTTAAGCCAATTCAATGCCGTTATTTTAACCCCTTTTCAGTTGTCTCAAATATCAGGCTACCCAGTACTTGGCTCTGTCTCATTAAATGGTAACGCTGGATTTACACGTAAGAATAAACTGAAAAGTATCCTATTTGCATGCCTGCTCGTTATCCTAATATTAATGTACGGCGGATTGATCTTGCTAGAAACTACAAACACCTTAACACCTCAAATTCGTAATGTGACACAGGGAGTTATATCGTGAGCACTATAGAAAGAGCGCTGCAAAAGCAGAATAATAATCTAGGCCAAGCCGCTAAAACAGTCGAACAATCAGCGACCACCGAACAGTGTGAACGTTTCATTAATATCGATATCAATATGCTGGCCGAAAATAATATGATCACCAACCGATCAGAGCGCAGTCGAATCAATGAAGAGTATCGCTTTATCAAGCGTAAACTGTTGCTTAACGCTTTCGGTAAACCATCACACTTGCTGAAAAAACCTAATATCATTTTAGTCACGAGCACGGTACCGAACGAGGGTAAAACATTTAACTCGATCAATTTAGCGCTAAGTATTGCACTAGAGCAAGACAAAACCGTGTTATTAGTTGATGCCGATGTCGTTAACCCAAGTATCGGCAAAGAACTGCGATATGAATCAACGAGTGGTTTGCTAGATTTTTTACTCGGAAACATAGATGATATCGGAGAGGTCATATATAGTACTAATATTGATAAGTTAAAATTATTACCGGCTGGTAGTCGCCATCACCTGACTCACGAGTTATTAAGCAGTGATAGAATGGAAGTTCTGGCTAATGAATTAGCTTCTCGCTACCCAGATCGCATTATCATTCTTGATTCGCCACCATTATTAGGTGTTAGTGAAACTCAAGTATTAGCGAGCCTCAGCGGCCAAGCGGTTGTGGTTGTTGAGGAGGCGAGGACAAAAACAGCCAGTATTAATGAAGCAATCAAGTTATTGGATCCTGAACTAGCGATTGGATTTATTTTAAACAAGTCCAATGAGCGAAAACGTCAGGGTAATGGATATAGTTACGGATATGGAAATTACTATGGGCTATAAAAAGGCATTGGTTATATTACCAGTTGTTCTAGTTAGCTATTCGGTTACTGCAGGGAAGTGGAGCCTGACACCAAGTGTCAATATAACAGAGTCTTTCACAGATAATTTATTCCATACGCAGCACGATACCACGTCAACATTGATTACCGAACTCAGCCCTAGTATAGAGCTAAAGAGAACAGGTAAGCAGCTTGACGCCAGTTTATTATACAAACTGGCGAATGTGAGCTATCACTCCGACAGTGACTCTAATGATACAACTGACTATTTTTCAGGTAAATTGAATTTTAAACTCTTAGATGAGCAATGGCTTATTAATTTATCTGCAGATAAATCTCGTACTTTAAATAGTCTGTCTGATGGTATTAATAGTCAAGGGAACTTTGTGACTCCCTCACAAAGTTCGACGACCAATTATACTATTAGTACATCTTTTACTTCAGCTATCCCCGATATTTTACTCTATGATATCGACTTGAAAGCCAATAAAATTAGCGGTCAAAGCCAGGATCAGTTTAATAATAAAAAAGCGGTTTCTAGCGCCATCATGTTGAATAACACCCGCCGACACATCAAAAGTTATTGGAATGTCTCGGCCAATAGAAATCAAATATTTTCCGACGATGAGGCCAATTTTGAACGGCAAGTTTTTCGTCAATATACTGCGAGCATGGGCTGGAATTTTATTGAAGATTATTGGGTTTTTCTTCAATATTCAGAGCAAGACAACGATCTGGGCAGTAACTCAACCGCCAATATCGAATCATCAAGTTATGGGGTTGGACTGCGCTGGTTCCCAAGTAACAACATTGACATCAAGCTTTCTTATAACAAAAGCTTAGATGACATCAATAGTGACTTTGCTAGTGTCGAATTGACAATAAAACCAAGTAAAAGAACCCAATTATACCTAACGACGGGCAAGCGTTTTTACGGTGACTACTATGATGTACAATTTAGTTACCGTCTCAAACGATTTTCCGCGGTAATCAGTTATCACGAAGAAATATCCAGTTATAACATTTCGCAATTCCAGTCGAACTCGGTCGGAAACTTAATCTGTCCCGCCCAAAGTGATTTTAATATTAACGACTGCTATTTCTCATCCTCATTAACCCCGGTATTAGGTCCTGATCAACAACTCTTTGAAATCGATATTGTTGGCGCCCAAGAGAGCCAAAGCACCACTTTAGACAAGCGTTTAACCAGTACATTTACTTATACTAAGCGGCGCGTCAATTTGGTGACAACTTTTGTTCGCAGTATTAGATATGACTTAGACTCTCAAGGTGAGAGTCATGATAACTCAATTGTAATAAATGCAGGATATCGTTTGAACAAGCGATCGAACCTGAGCCTAACGTTATCTTATCTAGATAGCACTACAGATAAAAACCAAGCTTCTCAAGCTAAAGCTCTTGATAAAACGTTAGCGATTAGCTACTCGCGAAAACTAGCCAAAGATGCCATTGGTCTGATTTCGCTTTCTCGCTATCAAAGAGAAGCAACTGGCACACTGCAATCTTACGATGAAAATCGAATTTTAATCTCATTTACTCAGGAATTTTAATACTATGTATGAAGCGTTTTATGGATTAAAACACAAACCCTTCCAGCTTAGCCCTGACCCTGCCTTTTTTTATTCGAGTGATCATCACAAAAAAGCCATTAGTTATCTCAAGTATGGCTTATCGCAACGTGAAGGTTTTATTGTGATAACCGGCGCTATTGGCACCGGAAAAACAACGATTGCCCGCTCACTGCTAGAACAAGTGGACCGAGACAATATTGTGGCAGCTCAGTTAGTCACAACCATTTTAAACCCGACTGAGTTGCTCGAAATGATCGTCTTATCCTTTGGCATAAGCTCAGACGCCAAAAATAAAACATCACTATTACATGATTTAGAACAGTTTTTACTTTCCTTACATCAACAAGGCAAACGCGCTGTTTTATTGGTTGACGAAGCGCAAAACTTACCCGCAGAATCAGTTGAAGAGCTTAGAATGCTGTCAAACTTTCAAGTCGGCAAGCACCCGTTATTTCAAAGTTTTTTACTGGGCCAAGATGAATTAAGAATGATCATTCAATCGCCTGGTATGGAGCAGTTTCGGCAACGGATTATTGCTTCGTGTCATTTGCAAGCCTTAACTCTTGAAGAAACTAGAAACTATATTCAGCACCGTTTAACCCAAGCAGGTTGGCAAGGTGAGTCATTAATTTCGTACAGTGCGTTTTCGATTATTCATGCAAAAACTCAGGGTATACCACGCATGATTAATTTATTTATGGACAGATTAATGTTATTTGGTTTCATTGAAGAGTTAGACTATTTTAATATTGAAGCTGTCGATTGTGTGATCGCCGAGATGTCTGGAGAGCTGACCATGGCTCAATCCAAAGAATTACCACCACAAGGCGCGGCCACTATTGTTCAACCGGCGTTGCAACAAACTAACACCAATTATAGCAATACATTAGAGCAAAAATTAAACCAAGCCACCGAACAGATGCTGCAATTAAATCAGAAATTAGAGCTGCTATTAAGCAAGCAATAGCCCCAGCTGACGAGGACATCACATGGACGCGGTTGGGGTATACACTTACTTTATTGCCGGGGTGTTTTTTTCATTTTTATTATTGTTACTCATTACCACCGGACTAAAAACGTTAAATTCAAAAATATTATTTGGTGCAATCGCAGCAAGTATTATCTGGAGTTTTCATGTCTTTATCAGCATAAAATATAATATACCAACCTATTTCACTTTTTTGTCAGAGCTCGTTAAAAATACTTTTTGGGGCATGTTATGCCTGAGTTTACTCACTAAACGTGACAATATATTTGAACTTTTCAAGTTTAATCATCGGTTGTCTTGGTATTATATAGTGCCCGTCACCGCCGCAATAGTAGACATTGCGTTCATTTTAAAGCTCAGCAACGATACGGTATGGCTGTTCTTTGCCCAACTAATCCAAGCTATCGCGCTCTTAATAATGGTCGAGTTTCTTTATCGCCAAGGCAGCTCTAGTTTCCGCTGGGGCTTTAAGCCAATTGCCGTGTTTATTGCCGCTATTGCCCTTATCGATATGATTTTATATTCAACGGCGGTTTTATTACGTGGTATCGATTTTAATCTGTTTTATCTCAGGGCAACACTACACCTATTGCTTGCCCCAATATTGTTGGTTGGAATTAAGCGATTTAAGTCGTTAGGGGTTCGTATTTTTATCTCAAGAGAAGTGGTATTTCATTCAACTATTTTATTTGGAATTTCACTTTATCTGACGTTAATGGCCGCGACTGGTTATTACCTTAACTTAGTCGGCGGCCAATGGAGTATTTATGCCCAGTTAACCTTTATCTGTTTAGCATTAGCCATCTTTGCCGCCCTTTTTATCAATGAGCAGATCAGGCGAAAAATAAAAGTATTTATTAGTAAACATTTTTTTGCTAACCGCTACGATTACCGCCAACAATGGATAACGTTAAACAAATGCCTAGCGAAACCGCCAAGCGATAATTTTTATCACACCGCCCTTTTTGCAATCATTCAGTTATTTGATATTGAGCAAGGTATTTTGATCAAGGCAAAACACTCTCAACAGGCGCTAGCGAATATTAATTATGATCAAGATCTTAACCCGTGGCTCGAATTTATCACACAATATCAACATCAAAATTCGGAATGGATTATTGACCTTGATGAATATGAACGTTTTCCTGACGTTTATCCTAGCCATTTACACGGTTTGAACCAACTCATTGGCTTACCGCTAAAAATTATTGTGCCGCTCTATTCTAATCACATAATCTATGGTTATTTTATCTTAGCGCGACCAAATCATAAAGAATTGTTAAATTATGAAGATCGGGATTTACTAATGACTGCCAGTCAGCAACTAGTCGGTTATCTCGCGTTAAATGAAGCCAGTATAAAAATTTCTGAAACAAAACAGTTCGACACATTTAACCAAATGTCGGCATTTTTAGTCCATGATTTGAAGAATGTGGTTGGTCAGTTATCTCTCATATCGTCCAATTCAATCAAGCATAAAGACAACCCTGAGTTTATCGCTGATACCTTTGACACTGTTGCCAACTCGGTCAGTAAAATCAATAAAATGCTTAACCAACTGCGAAAGAAAAATGTTAATAATCACACCGACAGCTCGGTAAACATCACTCAACTTTTGATTGAAATAAGTCAGAGTTATTCACTAAAAATTAGCCATTTGACGACTATTCCAGCCATAAGTTTGTTGATCGACAGTAATAAGCTGTCGAATGTTCTTTGCCACTTAATTCAAAATTCTTTAGAAGCGACAGGAAAAAATGGCAAAGTTGAATTACACTTAAACCAGTATGATTCCAACTGCACAGTTTCTGTTATTGATACTGGTTGCGGTATGAGTGATGAATTTATTAGAACGCGACTATTTAAACCTTTTGATACGACTAAAGGTAATGCTGGAATGGGCATAGGTGCCTATGAAGCAAAGCATTTTATTGACAGTATCGACGGCGAAATAGTTGTTAATAGTAAAATAAATAAAGGGACAAGTATTATCCTGACCATTCCTATGGTCTCGAACTATGGATGAAATAATGCAAATGCAAAAAGCATCGAAAAAAAAATTACTACTGATTGATGACGACCCCGGCATTTTAAAACAATTAAAATGGAGCTTTACTGATTATGAAGTCATCACGGCCGAGAATCGCGAGGCAGCATTAGCACAGGTAAAACTACATCAACCTAGTGTAATCACGCTAGATTTGGGCTTACCACCCGATCCTACCAATGCCAGCGAAGGCTTGGCAACGTTAACCGCAATATTGAATTTTTGTCCTCATACCAAAGTTATCGTTATCACGGGTAATGACGATAGAAGTCATGCGGTCACAGCAATTGCTTTAGGAGCCAGTGATTTTTTTCAAAAACCAGTTGAGCCCGAAATTCTAGGTCACGTCATCGACCGCGCCTTTAATATTCATCAGCTAGAGCAAGATAACCGCCGCTTAAACTTATTTCAATCGACCGACTCAACACTGATTGGTACGAGTGAACCGATGCAAAGAGTTATCCGAATGGTTGAACGAATAGCCAAGAATAATATCTCGACCCTGCTACTTGGTGAAAGTGGCACAGGCAAAGAAGTATTAGCCAAATCAATTCATCATTTAAGTGATCGTCAAAACAAGCCTTTTATTGCAATAAACTGTGCCTCTATTCCTGAAAATCTGTTAGAAAGTGAATTGTTTGGTTATGAAAAAGGCGCCTTTACGGGTGCTAACAAATTAACCAAAGGAAAAATTGAATGTGCTGAAGGCGGTACGCTATTCTTAGATGAAATAGGCGATATGCCGCTTAATCTCCAAGCAAAAATGCTGCGTTTTTTACAAGAACGCAGTATTGAACGAGTGGGCGGACGCACTGAAATAACCATCGATGTAAGAGTCATTTGCGCGACCCATCGCAATCTGACAGCGATGATCGAGCAAGAGTGTTTTAGAGAAGATTTGTATTACCGGATTAACGAAATATGCATCGAGATCCCACCATTGAGACAACGTGATAGTGACATCGTTTTGTTAGCCAAAGCGTTTCTTACACTTTATAGTAAAGAACTCAATTATCGCACTAAAGGCTTTACCGCCAATGCTATTCAAGCATTAATGTCTCATTCGTGGCCTGGTAATATTCGAGAGTTACAAAACAAAATAAAATCAGCGGTAATTATGGCGGATAACCCATTTATTGACGCCGATGAACTTGGGCTAGAGCTATCTAATCAGCCACTGCAAGTCGCTACTCTTAGAGAAGTGAGAGCAAAGGCTGAAAGTAAGGCGATTATTGCGGCCTATAGCCTATGTAATCAAAATATGTCAAAAACAGCTGAACAGCTCGGCATAACCAGACCAACGCTTTATTCTTTGGTCGAAAAGTATCAAATTAACGAACTAAGTCCAGCCGCAAATTAACACCTCAACATTGGTGTTGAACTCGCTGATAACGAGAATTAAATCACGCTATCAGTGACAGCGTGGCTGACTAAAAAACGATATTTTCCTGATTTTTCGGCCGGGATCTCTTCTCTTAGTTCAATTTCAATCGCAACATCCTGCCCTAACCTTTGCTGGAATTGAGTTCGAATTTCATCAACAATAGCAAGCGACAACTCCCCTGATTTAGTCACCAGTAATACCTGAGTTAACTCTTTCGAATGCTGAATTATTTTGTAATTAACAATATCTTCTAACTCTCTCATTGCATAAGTTAACGCGGCCCCGTGCATTAACCGACCGTCGAGCGCCACGACAAAATCTGTCGTCCGGCCATGAATATCTTCAAGCATTGGCAAGCCACGACCACATGGGCAAGATGAGCATGATATTTTTGCGACATCGCCCGTACGATAGCGAATTAAAGGAAAGTCACCAGCGCCTAAATGAGTAACAACAACCTGACCACTGTTACCATTAGCCACCGCATTACCATCAGGGTCGACAATCTCTACCACAATATCTTCGGCCGAAATGTGCATGCCGCCCTCAGGGCACTGGTGAGCAATAAATCCAGAATCTCGACCACCATAACCATTCGCAACCTGACAACCAAAGACTTTTTCTATTAATTGCCGCTGCTGAGGGTACAATAACTCCGATGTCACGAACACAGCCTTGATCCCTAAATTGTCTAACACAATACCGTGGGTGACCGCATACTTTGCTAACACTTCATAAACTGACGGATAACCAAACAGCATTTTGGGCCGGTAAGATTGAATTTGCTCTAAAAATTGCTGTATTTTCTCTGGCGTCAAATCAAAAGCAGGTAACAGCTGAGTCCGAAACATAAGATCTCGAATTTGACGAACCCGATCTTGCGCGCCTAGCTCAATCGGCGAACCCCACACAACTTGCTCTTTATCACCGATATCAACCCCCCACCACCGAGTCGCTCGCCATTTTTGTGCAACATCATGGCTTACTCGCTCCATGCCCAGTAAAAACGATAACGGCGTGCCCGACGATCCCGCAGTACAGCCTTTGATCATTTTCCCAGCTTTAGTCGAAATTATTTGATCGAAGTTTTCGCTAATCAGCGGCTTAGTAATAAAGGGCAGTTTGGATAAATCAGCAACGGTTTTAATATCTTCCGGTTTTAGATTAAGCGAATCAAACATCGTTTGATAATAAGGAACATTATGATAAACCTCAGTAATGAAACGATGTAACCGCTGGCTTTGCTCAGTTAGTATTTCATCTGTGGTTAACCACTGCGATTGCTCTAATGATTGTCGAATGGCGACACTACGATGAGACTTTAATTGCTCATGTAATGGAAATAAATAACCACTGACGAATTTTGTATATAGTGAATTGCTCATAGCTTCCCTGTCATATTTTTTATGCTTATTATTAATAATAGAACCTAATGCGTAATAAAACTGTTTCTTCGACTAATAATTGAAGATATCTAGGCCAAATCTTCAATATTTATTGGTCAGTTGCGTATTTTGGTTATAATGCCTTTATTACATCATCGTCAAAGATTCACCATGAGAATTCCACGAATATATTACTCACAAGACTTGAGCGTTAATATTGAAATAGCACTTGAAGCAGATGCCGCTAATCATGTCGGGCGAGTTTTGCGCCTGAGCACTGGTGCTGAAATTATTTTGTTTAATGGCCAAGGTGGTGAATATCGCGCCTGCCTAACAGAATCAAGCAAGAAAAATGTCAAAGTCCAAGTGAACTCATTTTCAGATATTGATCTTGAATCACCACTGGCGATTCATTTAGGCCAAGGAATATCTCGCGGCGACAAAATGGAAATGACTATTCAAAAAGCCGTTGAATTAGGTGTGACCGAAATAACGCCGTTATTTAGTGAGCGTTGTGGGGTCAAATTAACCGGCGAGCGATTGCAAAAAAAATTAAATCAGTGGCAGAAAATAATTATTTCAGCTTGCGAACAATGTGGCCGTAACACGATTGCGACCATTAATCCGCCTTTGCCATTAGATCAATGGCTAGCGCAGCCAAGCAATGAACTAAAACTAAATTTACACCCAAGAGCCAAGTACTCGATTAATACGCTGCCCGAACCAAGCCATGGTATTCGCTTGCTAATAGGGCCTGAAGGCGGTTTGTCAGATCCAGAAATTGAACTGGCCGCAAGCCAAGGCTTTGACGAAGTATTGATCGGCCCACGCGTTTTACGCACGGAAACTGCAGGACTGACCATTATTAGTGCCCTGCAAACCCGCTTTGGTGATTTGGGTTAACTACACGCTTATAAGATAGGAAAAGTTATGACAATTAAACTCGGCATATTGATGGATCCCATTGCAGACATCAATATCAAAAAAGACAGCAGCTTTGCAATGCTAATGGCGGCCCAAGCCCGTGGTTACGAACTTTATTATCTAGAGATGAATGACCTATACCTTGAAGGCGGCCATACCTATGCTCGAGTACGTAACCTCAGTGTTAAACAAGACCCACAAGATTGGTACCAACTGAGCAATGAACAAGAAATTAGATTAAGTGATTTAGACGTGCTATTAATGCGCAAAGATCCGCCATTTGATACTGAGTTCATTTACGCTACCTACCTACTTGAGCGCGCTGAAGACTATGGTTTGTTAGTGGTCAATAAACCGCAAAGCTTACGCGACTGTAACGAAAAGCTATACACAGCCTGGTTTGCCGACCTAACCCCTGCCACCTTAGTGACACGTCGCAGTGATAAAATTCGTCAATTCTATCAACAGCACCAAGATATGATCCTAAAGCCGCTTGATGGCATGGGTGGCGCATCGATATTTAGAGTAAAAGCTGGCGATCCTAATGTTGGGGTGATCATAGAAACGCTCACGCAACACGAAACTGTCTATACGATGGCGCAAGCCTTTGTGCCAGATATCAGCAATGGCGACAAACGCATTCTGATAATTGATGGCCAGCCAATGCCATATTGTTTGGCACGGATCCCTGCTGAAGGCGAAACCCGCGGTAATCTAGCAGCAGGTGGTCGTGGTGAAGCAAGAGCGTTATCACAAACCGATTGGGCAATTGCTAATACCATCGGGCCAAAACTGAAAGAAAAAGGATTAATTTTCGTTGGTCTTGATGTGATTGGCGACAAAGTCACCGAAATTAACGTCACTAGCCCAACTTGCATCAAAGAAATAGAAGCCGCGTTTGATATCGACATTTCTGGTGCGTTAATGGATGCTATCGAAGTGCGCCTTGGCCATAAAAAGGAACAATCATGAGTCAAGCACAGCCCGTTAAAGCAGCCATCGAGCGCAAGCTGACCGAGCAACTGCAACCGCATTATTTATTGGTTGAAAACGAATCTCATATGCACTCAGTGCCACCAAATTCTGAAACCCATTTTAAGGTCACTATTGTGACATCAGCCTTTGACGAAGCCCGCATGGTCAAACGTCATCAAATGGTCTATCAGGTACTGAGCGAAGAGCTAGCAGGTCCGGTTCATGCGTTGGCATTGCACACCCTCACTCCAGCACAATGGCAAGCAAGCTCCAAAGAAATGCCACAATCGCCTAATTGCTTAGGCGGCGGAAAATAATCGGCAACACCAGCCCTAAGTCATCTAGTTAGCTTATTTTGTTATTACCCACAAGATAAGCCAACTATTTAATGGCATTGCTATCGCATTTAGCTACAATCTATATATATCATCACTCTACGCAGGCTAGCTAGCGAATGAATAACACAATGAAGTTAGGCTATACCATAACCACCCTGCTTATGTTCGCTTTTAGCGTTGGCAGCATTGCACAATCTCACTCAGCGGCTCAGCAATGTTTGCAATTACCCGAGCGACAAGATCCTTGCACTAACCTGATTTACAGCAGCTTTAATAACAACGGTATCAACACCCTATTTTGCTTATGTAAAAGTGATAAAAGCAAGTTAATAACCTTGTTTGAACAAGGCAGTACCGCTCAGGATATGAAACGAATTCGCCAACTTGTCAGTCAATACCGCCTAACACAGCCGGAACTGGTCACGTTACTGCAAAGTGTTTATTAAGCAGCACTGCCTCCGTTATATTTCGTTTCACCGTTAACAGCTTGCTTGCTGTGCACCTGCGCAGCTATTGATGATAAAACTCCATTTGCCAGCCCTTTTATTCACTTAATCAGTTATAATGCCTGCCATTAGCTATCATCCGATTTAGATACCCATGTCAAAATTATCAAACCCTAGTCAAGTGCTAGAAAGAAATATAGAACTATTTGAAAATAAACGCGTATTAGTCGCAGGTTTTAACGATGATAGTTTTATCGACACCCTAGCTCAGTCTGGCGCCAGCCAAATAATGGCTTATGGCCATGACTATCATAATCACATTACGGTTGAACGCACATTAAACCGTGACAATGTTGAGCTACAATTTGGCGCTTATTACGACAACAAAGATCACCAACCGTGGCAACAGCTGATCCTTTACTGGCCAAAAGCCAAGCAGCGTGCACTATATTTACTGGCCAACTTATTACCTCACCTAGAACAAGGTGCCGAAATTTATTTAGTCGGTGATAATAAAGGCGGCATCAAGTCTTGTGCAAAATTGCTTAGTGATTACGCAAGCGGTGCAACCAAAATAGATTCAGCCCGCCATTGCTCATTGTTCCGAGCAGAATTTGACAGTCAGGTTTCAAGCTTTGTTAAGCAAGATTGGCTCAAGCAATACCAAATTGAATTAGATGGCATCACCATCAACATTCATTCGTTACCGGGCGTATTTAGCCATGGTGAGCTAGACCTTGGCACTAAGTTATTACTTGAAAACCTTGGTCATCTTAAAATGAAACGAACGCTCGACTTTGGTTGTGGCTGTGGCGTAATAGGCAGTTACATCGGCTTAAAACGCCCAGGTATTCCGCTTGAACTGGTTGATATTGATGCCTTAGCCATTGAGTCGGCCACCTTAACGCTAGCCGCCAATGACATTAGCGCTAAAGTTTATCCTTCTGATGGCTTTTCGGATACTCACGGTAAATTCGCCACTATTGTGTCGAACCCACCGTTCCATACCGGAATAAAGACAGATTATAAAGTACCAGAGCAATTTATGAGCCAGGCGCCAAGCCAATTAATGGATGGCGGCCAACTGCGAATAGTAGCCAATAACTTCTTGAAGTATGAGCCGATTATTGATCGTCATTTTGCCAAGCAAGAGCTTATCGCGACTAACACTAAATTTAAAATCATATCAGCAAGAACTTAACGTAAGCGCTCGATAAAAGAACCCAGCCCTGTCTGCTCAACCCCGCTGAGCAGACAGGGTATTAAGCTGAGTTCATCATGCTCAATGCTAAAAATTGCATTTTGGTTAAACGCCACCGCTAAGCTAACGCCTTGCTTTAGTGAACAGTTCACCACAAAACTCTCTTCAGCATAACTAAAATCAAAATTACCCGCTAAAACTGGTATGTATGACAGCTCTAGCTGCTTTATTTTGGCTTGCAGCAACAGGTTTAACTCGATATTGCTTTGGCAATCTTGCAACGCGCCATGAGGGTTGTTAGCCGTTATAATAACAAAGCTATCACCGAGCAGCTCGCGATTAAGACCTTTAAAATAGGTGCCTTGATACAAAGACCAAAGATGATGGTGCTGGTTTCTATCCATCATGCTAGTAATAACGATAAATTATTAGCTTTAATCATCGGTTGACCCTCACAAATTAATTAATCATTAGTTTAACGCTACCGTGACGGCTAAGAATGCGTTAGAACCAATTTAGACCCAAAATGAATGAGTAATCACAGTGGTCAATTAGACACTTTACTTACTAATGTTTAGTGTGAAGTTTCACGCAAAAACCACCCCTAAGTTAAGCTATAGCTGGCTATAATCAAACATTTAGACTACTATAGCTAATACAATCGTTATTTTTACATAAGATAAACAATTACAACAACCTTGCTGTTATTGTTTGCTCTATTACTGCTAAATATTTAGGTGCCCAAAATGCAAAGCCCTCACATTCTAATCGTTGAAGATGAGTTAGTTACTAGAAACACATTAAGAAATATCTTCGAAGCTGAGGGGTACATTGTACATGAAGCAAACGACGGCGATGAAATGAACCGTCTGCTTAATCAAGCACCGATTTCATTGATTATAATGGACATAAACCTACCAGGTAAGAATGGTTTATTGCTCGCAAGAGAGTTAAGAGAAAAAGATAACATTGCTCTTATTTTCCTGACCGGACGCGATAACGAAGTTGATAAAATTTTAGGTCTCGAAATCGGCGCTGACGACTATATCACCAAGCCTTTTAATCCGCGCGAGCTTACTATTCGTGCGCGTAACTTACTCGGTCGTACTCGTAACCCGGTTGAAGAAAAGCAGCCTTCAATGGTCGAACGTTACCGCTTTAACGACTGGGTGCTTGACGTAAATTCGCGTTCGCTAGTTAGCCCAACGCAAGAGCACTTCAAATTGCCACGCAGTGAATTTAGAGCCATGGTTGAATTTTTAGAAAACCCTGGCAAGATCTTAACACGTAACGATTTATTGTTAAAAATGACCGGCCGCGAACTAAAACCTCATGATCGCACCGTCGATGTTACCATTCGCCGGATCAGAAAACATTTTGAGTCACACCCGAGCAGCAGTGAAATAATTACCACTATTCACGGTGAAGGTTATCGCTTTTGTGGCAAGTTAGAGGCTGAATAGTCCGCGAGCCAAGCATAAAAAAAACCCGATTAAGCTCGGGTTTTTTTAGGTCTGCTACAAAGTAGTTCCAGTTAACTCGCGATTAAGTATGCGCGTAACTCAGCAACGTCACCAGCATAATACTGCTTAATACTATCGATATAATCAGGGTAATTATCTAACCAATCAGCGGCCGAGTTATCTTGGATTTTTTGCGACAGTTGACACAAACGACGCAAACCAACTGAACCAGCAGCACCTTTCATTTTATGCGCTTCTTCGACCAGCAACTTCTTATCATCAGCCTGATGATAAGCAATTAAGCTATCAATATATTGCGGGAAATGCAGTTCAAAAATATCAACACTGCCTAATAAAGCCTGGCCACCAATGGCCTGAGTGTATTGAACCAATATATCTAGATCTAGCGCCGGAACCTGCGCCATGTTAACTAATGAAGCCATAAGGTAATTAAACTATTTATCGTAAAAAAACAATTTTATCACCTTGGTCAGTTTAATACCAATTGCATTAAAGATGTGGTCTTGTAGTGCGCAGGATAAATTAGCAAAAACAAGCTGCTTGAATGATTTCCACATGGATGTGGGCATTAGAGCAACGCAGGAGCATATTGCCGAGCAATAGCTAGCAATTGGAATGAGAGCTACGCAGTTTTTGATCAACACCGCAATCACTATCATTGGCTCGCTCTTTTATCATTAACTCGCGCTACTATCTTTGGCGGGTAATACTTAACTCGAGCTGATCAAAAGAGCAGTATATTTTGTAAGTTCCATCTAACATTAAACCACCAAAAACCACCGTGCTTTTCTCATTTTTAGCCAAGACAATTTTAAATTGATGCTTTTTACCCGCCCAGCCAAGCCATTGCTTTGGTTTAGTGATACACGCTTGCTGAGTAAACTTAACGAAGTTGTCACTGCGAAATAAACTCTCAAATTTAGCGACACCCCCTTCAAACTCCAATGGGACTTTTTTCCAATTAGCATAACTCAAGTTAATGCCATCACTTGAAATTTCCGCTTGATCCTGTGGGGTTAAATAATTCAAGCCAATATTATTGAGCTCCATAGCTTGGTTGCTCGCCACTGTACCAGCATGATCAACGATTGTTACGCCACCATTGCCGACGACTTTGAGTGACGTTTTTCCTTTATTAGATCGCACCAATAAACCGGTTAGTTGTTCCAGCCCAATCCCCAACTGATTGTTACTATCGAAGCTCACCTTAGCTAAACGACCAAAGTTACTTTCACGTGTAATTTTGCTATCAATAACTCCCAACTTAAATAAGCCTAGCCCGCCTTCGGGATCGTAACGCACCCGGCGATTATCACTAACGCGGCATCGACTCGCTGTTTCACAGCCAGTATAAGTTAACGTCCCTTTCGTAAAGGCCATTTCACTATTACCATCAACCATCATTGCGACGGGTTGCTCATTTTGATCTAGGCCACCGGTCATCGCCAAGGTAGCGCCACCGACAGAGGCAACAAATAGTTTATTATTTAGCATCTTAGATTCAATCAACTGTAATGCTAAAGATGGCTGCCCTTTGGCATTAACAAAGGTATTACGCAACAAAACTGCTGAGTTGCCAATAAAAACCACGGCATCAGCAGCGGTGATATCCTCGTTCATTTTCAGTGGTTGGTTACAATAATTATTCTGCAGTTCAACTAAATCAGGATAAATGCGAGCCCGTTGATAATTATTACTGACATTATTACGGTACGAAGGCAGCTGCTCACATCCCGCTTTTTCATCGTGCAACCTCGCTAACGCACTGTCTAATGGCAGCCAACTCGCTTTAGCACCTAACTGATTAAACAACGAAATAAAGCTATCGACATTTTTAAAAGGATCGCGCTGGCCAGCTGTTATCAATAAAATATTCGGCTGCTTGCTTTGACCAACAGCCCTCGCTTGCTCAACAATGGTGTTATATAACACCATGGCCGGCTTGTCGTATTTATCGGTTAGATTAACTTTTTCTTTAATTCGATTGGTAAAACTATCAATTTGAGGTTTCTCGAAATGATCGAACAACATGCTGAGCTCAGCTGCTGTTAGCTGAGAAAAGAGCGAGTAACCGCTTAAATGGCGCCCTTGGCTGACTACCTTTATGGCACGAAAAAGCGTCACTAACTGAAACTTAGATAAAGTGTCATTACTGGATGTTTTGGCTAACGCTAACAGCACTAAATTTAAATCATAACGAAATGCCTGACGTGAAAAATGCCACAGTCTGCTCGCCATTAGTCGTTCAACCTGGACCGGTGATACCCGGTATAAAGTCGCTTGGCGACCGAATGAGAAAGCAAGCTCACTTAACTGTTGATTGTTACATTGGGTTAGATCACTACTGCGGCAAAACGCTAAATCACTGCCAATTAACATTAGCTGATAGGCACGTTCTTGGTCGTCACTTTCATTAACGTTATTTTTGGCCTGAACAGCAAGACTAAGGAACAAAAATAACCAAACAACCATCCTTGATACAAGCATTTATAATTTCCCTAGGCTAACTCGCTGATATACTTATTCAAGATACCAGAAAACCTCAGCATCAGCCATTGCAGATAGTCAATAAAATCAAGTTAAATACCGATATTAATGACAAATAGCCATTATTTGTCATTTTCAAACTAATCATCTTATAGTCGGTGCGTTTGTCATAAAAATTATCCCGTGCAAACCGTAGTTTTGCGCAGGGATAGCGTGATATAATCCGCGTTCAAAAAATCATACACCCGCTGTAACTATTAAGCTTACTTCTTAGATTATGGCTACTTAACATCAATTGTCGGAGCCATTATAAATGCCTCACCAAATGCCAGATATTGCGAACAATGTAAATGCTCAAACCGAAGGCAACTTAGAATGGGTTGGAATGGACCATATTGAAATGCCCATTATGGTTGAAGCACAAGATCAAGCACCGCAAGTTGTTGCCGCCAAAGTAGCAGCCTTTGTTAATTTAACCGTACCGCAGGCCAAAGGCATTCACATGTCGAGACTGTTTTTACGAGTCGATCAATTAGCCAACGAACAAACGCTATCGCCACAAAATGTCTCTAGTGTATTAAACGATTTCATTGCCAGTCATGACGACTTGAGCGATCAGGCTAAGCTTGAATTTAGATTCGATTATCACCTGCGCCGCCCATCTTTATTAAGCAAAAAAATGGGCTGGAAAGCATACCCTATCGTACTGACTGGCCAGCATAAAGCGGGACAAATCCAATTAGAATTATCAGTCGAAATTCCGTATTCTTCGACTTGCCCATGCTCTGCGGCTTTATCGCGTCAATTAATTCAACAAGCATTTATTGAACAGTTTTCGCAGCACCAGCAACTGGACCAAGACGAAGTTGTCGCTTGGTTAGGCACCAGTGACGGTATTGTTGCGACCCCGCACAGTCAGCGTAGTATCGCCCAAATAAAAATAAAATTGCCTTCAAACATCGAGCAATTTCCAATTAAGTCACTCATCGATTTAATTGAGCAAACGTTAAAAACCCCAGTGCAAGCTGCCGTTAAGCGCGAAGATGAACAAGAGTTTGCCCGCTTAAACGCCGCTAACTTAATGTTTTGTGAAGACGCGGCTCGAAAAATAAAACACAGTCTCAATGGTACTGATTACCCAGATTACTGGGTCAGAATTAACCATTACGAATCGCTCCACGCCCATGATGCAGTGTCTGTCACGGTCAAAGGTGTCGAATCGGGCTACATTGCGTAACTGGTCCGCCTACTTAATTAAGCCAGCATCTGCCGCTGGCTTAATTCACACCCACCCCCACCCCACCCCCAATAAAGCAACAATAACTTAACATCCCCTATGAGGGCCGCGCGACAAACTACCTAA
>Ga0209291_1000225_pt1 | contig 55951 bp, 41 predicted proteins | sample GOMGulsemesocosm_FD_184633 | JGI IMG/M metagenome (GOLD analysis project Ga0209291, IMG submission 184633) | Methane-oxidizing microbial communities from mesocosms in the Gulf of Mexico - GOM9B Gulf of Mexico (SPAdes) (version 2) | ecosystem: Environmental > Aquatic > Marine > Cold seeps...
ACGCACCCGTGCGCCGGTCGTCAGCGGAGCAAGCTCCCTGTTACCCCTCGACTTGCATGTGTTAAGCCTGCCGCTAGCGTTCATCCTGAGCCAGGATCAAACTCTTCATCGTTAAATTTTAAATATTATTTAAATCTAACAACAATCGAAATTAATTAACTCAAAATGGTTTACTTTAATTATTATTGTATTATTCTCATAATACGCGCTGTCAATCAATATTTCAATGAACTAAATCTCGTTAGAGATCTTGTAAATGATAGTCGAAACTATCGCTTGTTGAGTCGCTGGACTTGAACCAACTTACTTCCCTATAACTCTATTTTCTTAAGAACTCTACTAACTCCCCAACTCTCGTTGTTTCGCTAAGCGGATGCAAACTTACAACCTTTTTCCTTACTCACAATGTTTTTTAAATCTTTTTTAAAAAGTTTTTTTTAACTCTCAAAAACCAAACTCAAAACACATTCTCTAAAGAACTTATTAGCAATGTAACTGTTTCGCTAAGCGGATGCAAACTTACAACCTTTTTAATTCCTCACAATGTTTTTTTTGAATCTTTTTTAAAAATTTTTCAACCTTATAAAAGCAATCTAAAACACACTAATCAATGAACTTTTTTACCGCTAAACTCATATCGTTTTGCGGGTGCAAATATACCTCCTTTCTTCCGTAATAACCTAACTTTTTACGCAATTATTTTGAAGTATTTTGGAGGTTTTACCAGAAGCACTGAAAACGTGTAAATTGATTGTTGTGAAACGCGATATATTGTGGTTTCTGAAAAAGTGTTTTCGCAAAACAACTAACAAATTACCTCACCAAACTTGTAATAACATAATCGAAGTATAACCTTATAATATAACTGATGATGTATTTTTAGTAAAATCGACAAGACCTTACCTCTATATGTAGCCGAATATGACTTCTCCTATCATCAAAATAACACTTCTTTACTTTATTGGCAATATTGTTTTGCGTTAGCGATAGTAGTGACATCCTTTTTTAGCACTCCTTAATACATATAGTTAGTTTTTTATCATATAAATGCATCAATACACAACTGTAGATAATATAGAAATTGCTAAAAAAAGATATAACGGATAGCGCGACCTGAAGTGACAACGAAAGGAAGCGCCCAAATCTTCAGTCAGTAACTAAAACAAATCTTACAAGAAGAAATCCCAAACTAACCCAAAACGAACGGTAAAATCTTTATACGGGTAATTAGGTGCACTGTAAAAATCATTTCCTGTCCATGCAGAATTGAAATGTTCAGCTTTTAAATAGATACGTGCATTCCTTACTTTTGCATTTACAAAAAAGTCTAAACGAGGATATGCGCCATATTCCTTTTGTGTTTGAACATAGAATTCCGACAATAACGGATCGTATGCATTCATTTTATATTCTGAAAAATAACTCCCTATTAAACCAATTTGAATAAACAAGTTTTTTTCAAACCATGCATCCGTAAAATACAATGAACTTCTTACAATCAAATCAGGAACATTCAACACCTCTTCCGACTGAGTTACCTTTTGATATTGCACTGTGTTATCCAAAGCAAACTTTTGGTACTTAACCTCTTTATTAACCGAAAGCTTTAAATACTTTATTTCGTTTTCAAACTGCAGAGACTTCACACCACTTGTTATCGGATCTATCCCAAAATAGGCATGGTTATTAATTGATGTATACGATCCTTTTAATTCTCCATATTTTTTAGCATCAATTGAAACAGCCAACACATTTGTTTTTACCGTTTTTAAACCCGGATTATACCAATTGTAATTTTTATAATCACTTTGATACAATCGATTGTTAAAATTAGGCAGTGTTTCTTTTATAGTTATTGCTGCCTTAGCAGTAATTGAAGACTTTAAAGAATATCGTAAATCAACATTAAAAAGACTCCCTTTATTATCTTCTGAAAGATTTGATGCAAAGCTTGATGCTAACTTCAACTTCCCAAAATTATTTTTATAATCTACTCCATAGGACGCAAAACCACCTTTTATTCTGTTAGGAATATTCCCTGAGGTTAAAAAAACTAAGCTATGATATCCGTAGTTATAATCCGTATATCCTGCGTTTACCGCTATAGCTCCTATTTTACTCTTCTCGAACGAAACATATCCTTTATTATAGAATTTCTCTAATCGTACTTCATCACGTATTGACGATACAAAAGCATCTCCGAAAAAAACATTTTCACTACTTTGATTGAATTGGTATTTTTTATCTTCAAAATTAGAAACATGCCCAACACTTAACGCATAATTAGTGATTGAATCTTGTTGTTTTAAAATATTATAATAATGGTTTAAATAAAATCTTTTTGCTGATAGTTTATTATCAGCATCTTCAAAATTAACTTCAAACCTAGATCTATCCTTGTATTCTTCATTTTTATTCTCAAAATCATCTATCAAATCATCCAATATCCCACCATTCTCTTGGTTTTCTATCGCTTGCATAGTTATATGTGCTTTAACAAGATACCTTTTGTTTTTTGTATTATAACTTAGTGATGACTTAAATTTACCTCCATTAGTTTTAATATGCCTATACTTCCCAATAGAACGCAATCCTTTATACCCTATTGCTATATTAAACTGAGGTGTGGTGTTTACTGTAAAAAAACCATCCGCTAATTGCCCTTGCTCCATTGTTGTTTTAAAAAACAACTCAGTTAATGGCGTAGCTACATTATAATATTTTATATCCTCAACCTCAGCATAATCGATATGTTTTGCCCTTGCTCCAAACTGAGAAAACAAACTTTTACTTTGCGTAAAATCATAGCCTAATTGATTAAAAACTTGCCCTGTATTTGAAAATGGCAATAACTCGAAATAGTCTTTTCTTAAATAGTTGTATTGATACTCCTTTTTAATACTTAGCGTTGTATCGATATAAGTTGTATCCTTATCTATAGAAATAAATTTATAATCAGAAGCTTTCGTATCAACTTTAGTCGCTTTTGAATTAGAATTAGCACCTCTACCCAACCCTTTTTTTGAAAATGAAGCATCTTTGGTTTTATTTTTTTTAACTTCCCTAACTTGTGCATTTGCAGTAAACACACAAAGGAACAATATTATAAAGACACTTAGTATTTGCTTCATTCTACACTTTGAAATTCATTAGAAAGCTACAAATGTAATAGAAATTAAAAAACCTGCATTGTTTTTATGCTTAAAGTGATGTTAATTACCTTTATCTACCTGTCTATTTATCAACAAGTGATTCACTTAAGTCAAAAAATAGTATTTTTGCCTCCATGCTATTACACCATTTTCAAAATATGTTATTAGAATGCGGCACCGATGAAGCTGGACGAGGCTGTTTAGCAGGACCTGTAACTGCTGCTGCTGTTATATTACCAGATGCTTTTAAGAACAAAACATTAAACGATTCCAAAAAACTTAGTAAAGAAAAACGTGAATTATTAAAACCAATCATAGAACTTGAAGCCTTAAGTTTTGGGGTATGTCATGTTTTCGAAGATGAAATTGACAGTATTAACATCTTAAATGCTTCGATTACTGCCATGCAACGTTCCATTACTCAACTACAACCACAACCAGAGTTTATTATTGTGGACGGAAACAGGTTTAAACCTTATAATAATATTCCTCATGAAACTATTATAAAAGGAGACGGTAAATATTTAAGTATTGCTGCTGCTTCTGTATTAGCTAAAACTGCCAGAGACGAATACATGATGAAAATTCATGAAGAATTCCCGATGTACAACTGGAAACAAAATAAAGGTTACCCTACAAAAGAACATCGCGCAGCCATTAGGAAATACGGAGCAACCAAATACCATAGAAAAACATTTCGCTTATTACCTGAAAAATTAACTTTAGATATTTAATGTTCTAACAACATATTCAAAATGAATTAATTTCTTTTTGATATTTTTGCATGTAATTACACTCTCAATCATTTATTAAAATTCGTTTCATGAAGCACTTTTTTATTTTATTCATCACACTTATCACTTTGTTTTCATGTAACGAAAAGAAATCCAGAGTTAATACCTTAACGGACTTTATCCCAAATAACCCTTCTGTAGTTATTAGTGCACCTAGTATTCAAAATTTACAAGATGAGTTAAAGTCAAATGTTCTTGTTAAAACATTCAGTAAAACAAATACCTATCAGAATTTAAAAAAAGATTTCAGCTTTTGTACTGACATACAATCAGACAATACAATTTTAATTAGCTATGCAACCGTTGGAAAAAGTTTAGAATATTTATTTAGTATCAACACAAAAAACACAAAAAACAATCTTGAAGTTTCAACTGAAACAAAAAACTACAACAATGTTTCCTACAAACAACTAAAGAATAAAAAAGCATACACTATTATTATAGATAGCACTTTGATAATAAGTTCTTCAGAAATTCTTCTGGAAAACTTAATTAGGAATCAAAAAGACAACATCAGATACAGTAACAAAAGCTTTTCTAAACTTCACGAAACAAGTAGTGACTCTAAAATAACCGCTTTTATAAATAGCGAAAAAAAGCCTGCATTTTTAAACAGTATTTTTCCAATGCCTTTTTTAGGAAAAACTGACTGGTCTTCAATAGAGCTCAATAATGAAAATGGACTTCTCCTAAACGGAATTACAACAAGTACTGCCGTTGCCCATAGTTTTGCAACTAATTTATTAAAAGCAAAAACAGAAGAAAGTAGTATTAGCAAAATAATTCCATTAAATTTCACAAACTATACATCTTACAACTTCGAAGAACTTACTAATTTTAACTCTCCTTTTGAGAATTTTAACGAACTCATCGACAACTGTACCGAAGCAGTTAGTTTTAGCGACGGAAAAAATTCACTTTGTGCCTTCAAACTATTAAGTTCTGACGTTTCTGAAAATATTTTTGAACACGCTACCTACAGAAATAATATAATTTACAAAAACTCCTATTTCAAAATTCCTGCTACACTATGTAATACTCAACCAGGATACGCTTGTTACCTAGATGATTTTTTAATTTTTTCTGATTCCATAGAAAGCTTACAAAACTGTATTTCACATTATCAAAATAAAACAACATTATATAACCAATACTATTTTGCAGAAAATACTGATGCACTTTTACACGAATCGCATATTGTAAATAGTAATAAAACAAGTGTTTTAAAAAACAAACTTGCCACTGTTTTAGGTGATGAGAGTATTAACAAGGTAAAACTAACCGATTTCCCTTTAGTAATGCATCAAATTACTTATGAGGACAACTACATTCAATTTAACTCGGTTATTAAAAAAACCGTTAAGCAGAAAGCAAAAGCTACTATTTCTCAAACAGCAAGCATTACTTTACCTTCAAATGTTTTTTCAACACCACAATGGGTAATTAACCACCGAACCAAAGAAAAAGAATTGGTTGTTCAAGATGAAAATAATACGTTGTATTTAATATCAAACAAAGGAACTATACTTTGGGAGAAACAATTGGATGGAAAAATTCAAGGAGAAATCAAACAAATAGATTTATTTAAAAACAGAAAATTACAACTCGCGTTTACTACCAGTAATGAATTTTTAGTTTTAGATAGAAATGGAAAAACTGTAGATCAGTTTCACAAAAAGTATGCTGATAAAAATGTCTTAGCGCTTTCCGTTTTTGATTATGACAATAACAGAAACTATAGATTTCTAATCTCCCAAGGCAACAAACTAACCATGTACGACAATACATTTAAAGTTGTAAAAGGATTCAAGTTTACTAAAACAAAAAGTAATATACTACAAACACCCAAACACATTAAAATTGGAACAAAAGATTACATTATTGTTTCAGAAACAAATGGTAAACTACATATTCTAAACCGCCAAGGAAAACCAAGAACTAAAATAAGCACTACATTCTCTTTTGATGGCAACGAAATAGTTAATTACAAAAACACCTTAGTTTTTAAAGATCTAAAAAACACCATCCAAAGCGTGAATATTGCTACAGGAAAAGTAAGCAAATTAGATATTTTACAAGGAAACAACCATAACTCATTTAACCATAAAAGCGCGTTAAAAGTCAAGTTAGAAGACAATAATCTTTCTATTAAAGACAATACTATAGAATTAGACTTCGGAAATTACACCTCACCAAGAGTAATTTACATTAATAAAAAATATTATGTAAGCACTACTGATTTAGATTCTCAAAAAGTATATTTATATGATAGTAATGCCAGTTTATTAGACAAATTTCCTGTATACGGGCAATCGGCTATTGCACTTACCAATATGGACAAGGATTCTAAATTGGAATTTGCTGTAAAAGGAGAAGCTAATTCTGTATTGGTTTATAAAATGTATTAGATTGAAGTTTTTAGGATTTGGACAATTTACACTTACGACTCACTGACAACCATTATCATAATCAGATAATGATTAATTTTGAACAGTTAGTTTAGTCTGAACCTATTTCTTCAATAGAACGAGAGTTATCTTTGGCTGTATCTCGTTTTAAATACCTAATAATAAATACAGATTCTACAAAGAGATACCCTCCAAATGCGAGCATTAAGACAGGCACTATATCTAAACCCGAAAAAACCATAACTAAACCAAAAAGAAAAAATAAACCTGAATACACAAAGTTTATAATAAAACCCACTATTTCTAGAACAGTAGTATTTCTCCAGATCCTATTCGCATCATATACATTAAAAAACCATATATGAAATAATGCTACTGACAAATTACCAATTAAAAAAAGCGTCGTTGGAATCCAAACGTCATATGATGGGAATACATATTTTCCAGTTCTAAGAACATCTCTTAAACATACTTCATAAAAGAATGCGATAAATATTGCTACTACAAAACTTACGAATAGTCCCTTTATTAACTTTTTATACAATTTCATATAAGAGTTGCCTCAAAAAGCTGACTAAAGTGTTTTAGGATTTTGTTTTTTACTTTATCTAAAGGTATCTCTTCCCCAAGTTCAGCATGCATTGACGTTACAGCCTTCCCTCTTATTCCACATGGTATTATATTATCAAAATAACCCAAGTCAGCATTTACATTTAAGGCAAACCCATGCATCGTTACCCATCGAGAAGCACGAACACCCATAGCGCAAATTTTGCGAGCAAACGGTGTTCCAACTCCTAACCAGACCCCAGTTTCCCCTTCACTACGACCAGATTCTAACCCGTATTCAGTAAGTGTAAGAATAATTGCTTCTTCTAATAAGCGCAAGTACTTATGAATATCCGTAAAGAAATTTTCTAAATCTAATATAGGGTAACCAACTATTTGCCCTGGCCCGTGATAGGTAATATCACCCCCTCTATTTATTTTATAAAAGGTAGCACCTTTAGCCGCCAACTGTTCTTCATTAAGCAACATATTATCAAAACTTCCACTCTTCCCTAAAGTATATACATGCGGATGCTCTACAAATAAAAAATGATTTTCCGTTTCTAAATTAGCCTCTTCTCTTCTATTCTTAATTTTAGTATCAACAATAGCTTTAAAAAGACCTTCCTGGTACTCCCAAGATTCTTTATAATCTTTAGTACCTAAATCTTGAACTTGTACCTTTTTATTTATTCTTGAATTATCCATAAAAGAGCATTGTTTTTTAAAGTTCAAAGGTACTATTTTAATAATTTAGTCATGTTAGCAATTACATCAATATCATGTCTGATTTTAGCAAACAATACGAATAAAATAACAAACGCTATTATAAAACCAATTAACAAGCCGTTGCTACTTTTTTTTGCTACTTTTTTACTTGCTTTCAAATAAGACTTAGATGCTTTTCCAATCCATTTACCAACAAAACCAAACATGGGTACAAATATCAATATGGTAACAGCCATTCCTATTAGAACTGAATCATATGTTGACTCCTTATAATATGAATTAATTAACTTCACTACATACTCATTTATCAATGAAGCTGTTAAAACAGATATGATGATTGTTGCGTATTTTGTTGACTTCGTTAAACTCATTTAATTAATTTTTCAGCCCACAAAATTAATCAATTTCATTTTTAATTCAAGATAAGTCCTTCAGAAATAAATTCCTTTTTGAAGAAATTATTTATTCGGATTATTTAAAATTACTAATGCTGCAATAACTCCAGGAACCCAAGCACAGCAAGTTAATATAAATACGATTATAATGGACCCACAGCCTTTATCTAAAACTGCTAATGGCGGAAATAAAATTGAAAGAATTACTCTCCAAATACTCATAATGATTGATTTTTTTTGATTGATTCATCTTATAAGTATTGCCAGCACTCGTTTTGTTACACTCAACTGCTTATTTTATATATAAAAAAATATACTACATTAGCAGAAATATTTAAACTAACACAATATTACTATATGGAAAATACATCTTCATTTGAAAACTTAGACAATAGAGAAATGCCTAACAACAATATGGGTTTATCAATAACTGGTACAGTCCTAGGAATGTGCTCCCCATGTTGTATTGGTTTTATATTAGGTATTGTTGCAATTGTTATGTCTACTCAAGTAAAAAAGAAATTTGAATCTGGCGATCATTCAGGAGCAGAATCTTCTGCTAAAAACGCTAAGATATTAGCTTTTATCGCTATTGGATTAATGGTAGCTAACCTTATTTACACAGGTTTAAACTGGGAAAGTACCATGGAACAATTTGAACAAATTAGAGAACAACTTGAAATGATTAATTAAAATATTTAAGCCGATTCTTACAAGAATCGGCTTTCTTTTTTTCTATGAAAAAAGCACTTTCTGTATTCGCTATGATCGGATTTTTTGGGGTTATTAGATATTTCTATCAAAACAACCCTGCAAAAAACGAAACTCCTTTTGCTATTTGCATGAGTAAACGCATTGCAAATATTGATTGTCCTGGGTGTGGTGGTCAGCGTGCATTTCATCAGTTATTAAATGGTAATTTTATTGAAGCAGGAAAACTGAATATCTTTATTTATTTCTTCGCTCCATTACTTGCCTACATCTTTTTTAGCTTTGCACTAAAACCATTCAATATCATCTTTCCAGACATAGACATCTCAACCAAAAACCTTGGGCTTATTTTATTCTTTTTTGTAGCATTTACAGTTGTGAGAAACCTTCCTTTTTAAAATTGCAAATCTAACTAGCAATAATCGCATTCAAACCATAATATACAGCTAGGGGTTATATAAACAATTCACTGTTTACCTTTTTATTCTTATTCAATTACATCACTTTTTGTGATATTTCTACTTTTAGCCCCATTTTCAATCAAGAAACACTTACGCTCAGCAGATTTTTATGTAATTTTGCAACTTATTTTATTTAAAACAAGTACAAATGCAATTATCAGAACAAGAAGTTGTAAGACGTGAAAAGCTTACCAAGTTACGAGAATTGGGTATCAACCCTTATCCAGCAAACCTTTATCCTGTAGACAATAACTCTAAACAGATTAAAGAAAACTTTGCTGAGGATAAACAGGTGGTAATTGCAGGAAGATTAATGTCTCGTAGAATTCAAGGGAAAGCTTCTTTTGCTGAATTACAAGATAGTGAAGGGAGAATACAAGTGTATTTTAACCGTGATGAAATTTGTACTGGCGAAGACAAAACTTTATATAATGATGTTTACAAGAAATTATTAGACATCGGTGATTTTATTGGTATTGAAGGAACATTGTTCACTACACAAGTTGGAGAAAAAACAGTATTGGTAAATAACTTTACTTTATTAAGTAAAGCATTAAAGCCACTGCCATTACCTAAAACGGATAAAGACGGAAAAACTTTTGATGAGTTTAACGACCCTGAAATGCGTTACCGTCAACGTTACGCAGATTTGGTAGTAAACCCACATGTAAAAGAAGTATTCGTAAAAAGAAACAAGTTGTTTACAGCAATGCGTAACTTTTTTAACGACTCAGGATATATGGAAGTCGAAACTCCAATTTTACAACCTATTCCTGGTGGAGCCGCAGCACGACCATTTATAACACATCACAACTCATTAGACATGCCTTTATATATGCGTATTGCTAATGAATTGTATTTAAAAAGATTGATTGTTGGTGGTTTTGACGGTGTATACGAGTTTTCTAAAAACTTCCGTAATGAAGGAATGGATAGAACACACAACCCTGAATTTACAGCAATGGAAATTTATGTAGCCTATAAAGACTACAACTGGATGATGGACTTTACTGAAAAGTTATTAGAACATTGTGCTATAGCTGTAAACGGAAGCTCAAAAGCTACCTTTAACGGACAAGAAATTGACTTTAAAGCACCGTACAAGCGTATTACCATGGCAGATTCTATTAAAGAATTTACCGGATATGATATTTACGGGAAATCCGAAGATGAATTAAGAGTTGCTGCCAAAGACATGGGGATTGCTGTTGATGAAACTATGGGTAAAGGAAAATTAATTGATGAAATGTTTGGTGAAAAGTGTGAAGGAAACTACATACAACCAACTTTTATTACTGACTATCCAAAAGAAATGAGTCCACTATGTAAAGAACATAGAGACAATCCTGAATTAACAGAGCGTTTTGAATTAATGGTTTGTGGTAAAGAGATAGCGAATGCGTATTCTGAACTTAATGATCCTATTGACCAACGAGAACGTTTTGAAGCACAATTAGAGCTTGCTAAAAAAGGTGATGATGAAGCTACTGAGTTTATTGACCACGACTTTTTACGTGCCTTAGAATACGGTATGCCCCCAACATCTGGATTAGGAATTGGAATGGACCGTTTAATTATGTTTTTAACGGATAACCCTTCAATACAAGAAGTGTTGTTCTTCCCACAGATGAAACTTGAGAAGAAAGCTCCTTCTGTTGATTTAAACGAGGATGAAAAGTTTGTATTAAACTTATTACAGAAAGCTGAAAAGATTGATTTAAACGACTTAAAATCACAATCAGGACTGAGTAACAAGAAATGGGATAAATCTATTAAAGGATTAACCAAAAACAACTTGGCTAAAGTAAATAAAACTGAAGCTGGATTGTTTGTAGAAGTGGTTTAGATAACAACCAACAGATTACTTCGCCCCATTACATTTCACTCGTAATGACGTTATATAAAAAAGGAGCTACAAATTGTAGCTCCTTTTTTATTTCACAGATTATAAAATAAGAAAACCGTTTTACTGACACAAGTAAAACGGTTTCTTCCCAAAAACTAAGTTAGTTTAACTTAACACTACTTAATTAATCTTTTTACGGTTTGTTTGTTGTTAATAGTTAACTTAACTACATACATTCCTTTTGCAAAATTTGAAATTTGAATAGGTGCGTTTACCACAGTATCATTCTTTTCAAACTGAGTTTTCAATACTAATTTCCCGGTAATGTCATAAATTTCTACGGTTGCTTCCCCAAAATAGTTATTATCTATTTTTAAGTTGACTACATCCGTTGCTGGATTAGGGTACAATACGGTACTTTGTTGTAATAAACTATCTTCTTCAACTGCTAATGATACCTCAACAGAAATTACCCATTTAAATACAGGTCCCCAAGTATCATTTGAATCTTTAATACGAATATTAAAAACGTTTAATCCTTCTAATACCAAAGGCACTCCATCTTTAAACAAATCCTCAATAGCATGGTCTAAATTACCATCTACCGCTAAAATAGTTTGTCCGCTTCCCTCTCCTGGGTCAGTGTTCCAAAAGTATTCCGCTTCTACAATAGTTATTTGTGTAGAAGTAACTACAGCATCGTTTCTGAAAACCGATTTGAATACTGGTCCCCAACCCCCTTGACTATCTTTAATACGCACATTAAAAGTATGTGTTCCTATAGCAGGAACTACAACTCCTGATTGAAACAAATCTTCAATTACTTGGTCTAGATTCCCATCTAAAGCCAATAAAGCTGTTGCACTTCCTTCTCCAGGATCTGTGTCCCAGAAATATTCTGCCTGTGCAATAGTTACTTGAGTAGACATAACTACAGCATCATTTTGAAATACTTGTTTAAAAACTGGTCCCCAAACACCTTGGTTATCCTTAACACGTACGTTAAAAGTATGTGTTCCTGTAGCAGGAACTACCACGCCGTTTTTAAATAAATCTTCTATAGTTTCATCTATAGCTCCGTCTACTGCTTGTAGCGCCGTTGCACTACCTACTCCTGGGTCTGTGTCCCAGAAGTATTCTGCTTGTGTTAATTGCGCCATCATAAACTGACTTAACAACACACATATTAAGGTTATATACTTAATTTTCATACCCATAATTATTTAGAAATACCAGCTGCCTTTACATCTATAGTAGTACCCGTAGTAACACGATGTGGCATATCTAAAAAGTAAATTTGTGGTTCTGTAGTAGTTCCTGCCGGGTAATAGTTATCCCAAGCATGAGAACCACCATTTACCCCAACATCATTCGTTGTTAAGTCTAAGTCCATGAACTCTAGGGATGGATGGCCCGCATCAACTAAATCTGTAGTTGCTGACCAAGTAGTATTACTTGCTTGTGCGTCTACATTAAATGTTGTATGCCCTTTGTATTTATTAAAATAAGCATAAAACTGAGCATTCGAATTATCATCGACATTAGATCTTAAAGAATAATAAGTAAGTTCAAATTGATTATTCCTCACATCCCAGATAGAATTAACACTTGTAAAGTTTGGTGTATTTATACCATTGCTTCTAAACGCACCACCAATTGCTTTAAAATAATTATTATGAATATAATTCACAGAATTATCTTTAGCCTCTGATATATACACTAAATCACTATAAATAGGGAAGTTAACATCCGTATAATTGTTTCTAATAATATTATTTAAAATATGGTAAGAATAGTCATCTGAATTTAACTCAACACCTCTTCTATTATACTTATAATACACAATAGAGTTAGCTATTATATAAATTGGATCAGCACTAATCGAAGCACTATTAGTCTCATCTGAAACTATTAAAAACTGAACATTGTTAGCTATAACCTTACCGTGAACTATTTTAATCTCCCCCCCTATAACATTGTTATTTATTATTGCAGAAATATTATCATAACCTAAATTTATACTTGCTGCCTTACTCTCAAAAATATTTATTACCATTCTATCTCCATTTAGAGAAGTACTTGAATCAATACTATAGCCCCACATATCAACATTTTTAATCGTCACTATTCTTCCAATAGCAGGCGTAATAGTGATATTTCCTTGTAAAATATATTTAACCCCAAAAGTTTCAGACATCAAGGTGACACTTTTATCTATAGTTACATTTTCAACATAAGGTATGTTTCCTGCTTTAGGTTCAATAATAATACGGTCACCATCAGAGGCGGCTGCTATTGCAGAAGTAATTGTCCAGTGCGCACCACCCGAACCGAATTCTCTAACATAAAGGTCTGCTGCAAAAGCTTGTGCAGTTGCTAAGCAAAGTGCAAATAATAGTACTAGTTTTTTCATTTTTGTAAAATTTAATTTATAGTTAATTGTTTGTATTTATAATAAAGTGTCTGGTTTTTGCAAACCGTAACCAATATTTTTTAATTTATTTTAAATGGCGTAAAACACAACCCTGAAACACATAAAAACTACGGTAAAACAGCCATTTTACAACACCCCATTTTCGTAAGCTGTTTGTAATAGGTCTTTTGTATTTAACTTTTGTTTTAGTTTGTTTTTTCGTTTTTCAATAGCACCTAATGACAGGTTTAGTTTATTGGGCAAATCCTTTGTTTTACTGTTTTTAGCTAAGTGAAATAGCAAGTCAATATCCGTAGTGTCCATTGCTATTTCTGACAACTTATTTTTATCATTCTGAGTACTAATCATGGTACTATAGCAAGTAGTATTTTCCCATAAAGCTTTAATACTTTTTGCTAGTAACTCTTTGTTAACTTCTTGTTTCCATAAAAACACATTGGGTTGAAACATATTTATGCTACGTTGTACTTTAAAGGGGGATGCTTTTGTGCTTAACAACATTAATTTACACGAGCTATGTGTTGCTTTTAAAGTGGTTAAAAAACGTTCTTCAGATACTCCTTCATCCTGTATGGCATAATCATTTGAAACAATTACAATATCATATTGCGCATTAGCTTTTAACAGTTGCTGTGCCTCAGTAATTGACACCACTGTTTTAATTTGAAAAGGAGTATCTCCATATTGTTGTAAGAGCTCTTTGTAAAAAGCCACCATGATAGGGTACTTTTCAATCAATAATATTTTTTGCTTTTTAGTACTCATATTTACTTTGTGACACAATTATTTTTTTGCGGTAAAACCATAATACTCACCTAAAACTTTAAGTGTTTTTGTGTATCACAAACCTATAACAACTGGAAAAAGTATTACTAAGGAGCTACCTTACAATGTAAAAGGGAAAACCTTACTATTATATTTAAAAAACCTTATCAAAACAAAAACCGCTTTGTACATACATACAAAACGGTTTTTTCCCCTTGAAATTAAGTTAGCTTAACTCAACCTAATAAAATTTATTATTGATTAATTTCAATGCAAATTTATAACAACAAGGAATAACACTAGTAAGGGAAAACCTTACAATATGAAAGGGAAAGACTTACTATTATTCCATTAGTAATTTTATAGCAATACCATTATTTAACCATGCGATTTCTCCTATCGTCGAAATGACTCTTCGTTATGACGTTTCATTAATTAGCACTCGTCATTACGAGAAGCGGTAGCGACGAAGTAATCTGCTAGTCTACACACAACTGCATTAACAAAAGAACAATTCCTTATTATGCTTGAAACTACTGTATAAACAGACTGCTTCTCTTCATTCGTAATGACGTAATTTAAGATATGACAATATACTTCGACATCAGATAGCTATCGGGACAGTATGACGCCTGAGTTATTTCAATAGATGTAAAAAAGAGGTCGCAATGCGACTTATATAAAGCCTTTGTCCTTGGCGAGTTCTACCAATACTTTATCGGATTCTTTTTGGATGTCGAAAATTTCTTTTAACTGACGCTTTCTGCGTTCTATACCACCGATAGACATCGGGATCACTTTAGGTAAATCGACCATTTTAGCACCAATGGATAATTCGTACAACAACTGACGGTCAATCTTGTCTAAAAAGAAATCGTGGTTTACATGTGTACGTAATAACTTCAACACGGTTTTACTGTAATATGGTGTTCCTTCAACCACTGTTTCAATAGCAGTAATCAGATCCATAGGTATAATATCATTCTTTATTAAAAAGCCTTCTGGATTGATACTCTTTAAAATGTTATTTACACGATAGTTATCGTTATAAGTAGTTGCTACGATTATTTTAGTGTCAGGTAATTGTTTACGGATTTCAATCCCTAAATCTTCTCCCGACAAAAACTGTCCATCAGAAGATTTTGGCAATTTCATATCTAAAAAAATCAAATCAATAGCTTCTTTCTTGTTGATTTTTTCCAATGCGGCATCACAAGTGGTTGCCATTTCTATAGAAAAATCAAAAGTACTATTTTCAGAAGCAATTTTTAGCAGTGCACTTTTATAGGCATCAGCAATTATAGGATGGTCGTCAATAATTAAAACCGTATAGGGTTGCATAGTAGGTAGGCTAGTTTAGGTTTAAATGGTCGTATCGGCTAATGGTATTGTTATGCTTAATAACGTTCCCTTACCAGTAGCTGAACTTATCACAAAAGTACCGTTTATTTTTTTAGTTCTAGCAGTTATATTTTTCAATCCTATCCCTTTTGATTTATTCTTGATATCGAAACCTATTCCATTATCTTCTATGTTTAAGTTTAGTACCGAATCATTAACCGAAAAGTTAATCGTAACTAGTTTCGCTTTAGCATATTTATTAATGTTCTGCACAGCTTCTTGTACCATACGGTAACAATTAATTTTTACAGCATCATTAATCACACTCCAATGCACTGAATCATCATCCTTGATTTTGTATTCAAAACCAGATACTATACTTTGCTCCTGCACTAAATGTTCTACTACCTGAATATAATCGGCTTTACCGCTTAATAGCTCGTTTTTTAATTCATGAGAAATAACACGTATTTCTTTTTCTATCTCTTGTAATTCATTAATATATAATTGGTGCTTTTCTTTGGCATCTTCATCTCCTTTCAAGTCTAAAAACCCCATCCCCATTCTAGTCCCAAATATTCTTCCTAAAACACCATCATGCAATTCTTCTGATATTCTGTGACGCTCATGTAAGCGCCCTTCTTCCAATTTTGCTTGTTGTTTTAATAATAATCTATACACCTCTTCATTAGCCTGTTGCTGTTCCGCTTCTGATTGCAATGCTCTGTTTTTGGAACGTTGTAAACGTATAAAATATAATAAAGACAATATTGCTAGTAGCGCAAAGGAAGCTACTAGAATTATAGTTTGTTGTGCAGACAGCCTATTGGTCTCCTCAATATATTCGTCGGTTTCAAAACGAATTCTAGTGAATTTGTTTCGTAAACGACGTTGGTGCTTTTCTAACTTGTTGCTCTCTTCAATGTGCTCATTTAAATATGCGCTTGCATTACTTACGTCTGTTTTTGAAAGTAGCAATAGTGACGCTAGTAAATCTCTATGATTACTCGCTTCTTTTGCAATTACATAAGCATCCTTAGCATATGAAAAAGCAGTACTGCTATCTTTTTGTATTAAATGGTATTCTGCCAAATGTAATTTGGTGATTAAAACACCTAGCTTATTATGTATACTATCCCTAATCTTTAAAGACACTAATAGCTCCTTTTCAACATTTAAAGTATCTCCACTTAATAATCGAGTATAGGCTAAATTGTCTTTTAACCTTGCGTAAGTCCTAATTTTTTGATAGTATAAACTATCATTACTCAATGCTTGAGTAAAACATGTAATGGCTTTTTTGTATTCTTTATTTCTTTGATAAATAAGCCCCAAACTATTTATATATCCTTCTTTATAATTATTCGTGTCCTCAAATTTATTTAAATACTCAAACGATTTCTCACGATAAAACAAGGCCTTTTCATACTCCTCCATATCTTTATATATAGATGAAAGGTGACCATAACATATATATAAATTTCTATTCTTATTAATAACTTTAAATTTTGATATCGCTAAAAACAAGTTCGTTTCAGCCCCAACAAAGTCTTCAATTCGCCCCTGGGCAAAAGCCATATTATATAACATCCTTCCGGCATGGTATTCTTTACCCGCTAAATTATAGTTCTTATACGCTTGGTAAAAATGATAATACGAAGAATCAATTTTTTCTTTTTTTGAATAGAAAACACCTTTTTGCCAATGTGTTCGGGCAACCCCGGAAGTATCATTTAATTTTAATGATAAGTTACGTGCTTCTTCGTTTGTCCGCCTAAAGAAAATACTATCATTTAATTTATAGGCATAAAAAGCTATCTTCATCAAAATTTGATTCTTTATTGAATCGTTTTCTTGGTCCTTATTCAAACTATAAGCTCTTAAAAGATCACCTTTTCGTTTCTCAATAGTACCCGTTTTAACTTTTGACTTATTAATTAATAAAACAATACTGTCATTTAAGGTAGTATCCTTATTTTTTTGAAGATCAACTTTAGGTGTACATCCTATAATTGATATTAGTACAATCAAAAAAAATAAAATTGAGCCTCCTCTCTTGTTATATGACACTATTTTCAATTTGAAGTATTTAAAAACAAAAATAAAAAAATCCTCAAGCTTTCACTCAAGGATTTTCACTTGCTTCATAAATAATTTTAATTTCCAGATCCATCACCTTCTTCAACCTCTTCATCATCATCTCCAGTTCTCAAATTCAGTTGATTTGTAGTTTCATCTTCTAGCGGCAACACTTCTTGTTGCATCACTGGAGTTTCATCCATCATAACATCGTCGGTAGTACACGAGTATAAAACAGTTGTACAAGCTACTAACACAAATAATCTTCTTAAATTCTTCATAATATATAATTTTGGTTTTTAATAACTAGAGCAATGCTGCTCATTCTCACTAGTACTATGAATGTGTCAGCACTTGTTCTTGCGTAACCAAAATTTTTAATCTTTTTTTATGAAGACTTCTAAAAGTATTGTCAGTAGTCTGTATTTACTGGGGTTTCGTGTATTACAGAAATTTTATTTTTTATAATTTGTCAACTTTTAAAGTTGCTTTTATAGGAGATGATGACTCGTTAACTGTGTTTGTGGAGTGGAGATGATGAGGTTGAAGTGCTGCTCATTTTTTCTTGATAAAAAACGAACCAGAAAATCAAGTTGGTGTTTAGGAAATTGCTACGCATCATTCGTACTCAAAGCTACATGCTTAAAGCTGCGCTTAGCAATTTCGATTTTCCACTCATTATTTCTTAACACATCAAGCTTCTCTACTTATGAAAAAACACTTATACATAAGTATCTATTTCAAATTCACTTTGGATATGTTTAGTAAGGTAAAACCGCCTTTTAATAAGTTTTCAATTAATCAATTAGACGCCTTCTATTGAATTAAAATTTGTTACAAACCCAACTGTTTCATGCTGAGGTTATTAATTACTGATCACTACATATTTAGTTTTTGTATTAATTGACTACTGTAAAACCGCCTTTTTTTTTAGTATTTTCGTCCGAACTAAACTAACTAACTTTTGAATTTTTTATTTCGTAAAAAGGAGTCCTACTCGGACTCTGAAATTATCAGCATCCTAACTTCTAGGAAAAAGCATGAAGATGCCGTTTTGCATTTTTTATATGCTGAGGTTCAACCTTCTTTAACCAAATTTATTTTAAGCAACAACGGTAGTAGTGATGATGTGGAAGACATTATACAAGACGCTATTATTGTGTTTTATGAAAAGGTAAAAAACAAGCAGTTGCAATTAGAAAAAACAGTTTCTGGTTATATATATACCGTAGGGAAATACATGTGGTATAACAAGCTCCGAAAAAACAAAAAGCAAGTCCGTTTAGAAAATAATGATTTTTCTAAAATTGGTATAGATGAATTCGATGTTGAGTTATTCCATACCAATGAAACATCCTTTGTAAAGGAGTTACTCAGTAAAATAGGTAAGGCTTGTCAAACCGTTTTACACCAAAGTGTGTTTGAAAAAATAGCTATGGATCAAATAGCACAACTAAACGGGTATAAAAATGAACAAATTGCCAGAAATAAAAAATACCGCTGTTTAAAAGAACTACGTACCGTAATAGAACAATCTACCCAATACCAAACCATTGTAAACGAATTGTGTTATGACTAATACTACCGATAAACAACTCATTAAAAAGTTCTTACGTAATGAACTTACTCCAGAAGAAAAAGTAGCGTTTACTACTAGGAAAGAAGATACTTCTTTTTTAGAAGCCATAGAAAATGAAATGATTGCCGTACAAAGTAGGCAAGAATTAAAAAAAAAGCTTCAAGGTATTGGTGCTGATCATAAAACACAAAAAAAGACTACTCCTAAAAGGTTTGCTCCACTAGGTATTGCGGCTTCAGTGATTTTACTGTTGGGTACTATTTTCTTTTTTAATCAAGGTGTAAACAACCAAGAGTTGTTTGATGATTACTATACTAGCTACCCTAATATTTATACTCAAAAAGGAGCGTCAGATGATGATAAAACGCTATTTGAAAAGACCATGATTTTATACGATGCTAAACAGTACCCTTTAGCGCAACAAAACTTTGAAACTATCAATTCTGAACGCGAGTTGACCAATGGTGAACGTTTTTATTATGGTATTACTCTGTTAGAAGTAAACGACACCAAAAATGCATTAGCTCAATTTAAAAATATTAGCAACACCTCTTCTCCTTTATATAAAGATGCACAATGGTATTTGGCTTTGTGTTACGTAAAAGGGAATCATGTGAATAAAGCGAAAGTTGTTTTAACTAAACTTCAAGAAATTGTTGGAACCAAAAAGCAAGACGAAATAAAAACTATACTTAACCAATTGTAATTAAATCAATAGTCCTTAAATAAAATGATTAAAAAACATTTCTACATAGTAATAACGCTTTTTATAGCTACTCTTAACTCTTATGCACAAAATGAATCAGGTTTAAACTATACTCCTTTATTAGATAGTCTTAAATCAAGCTTAATAAAAACTGATTATAAAGCAGTCATACAATTTGGTGATGAGATACTAAAAAACCATCACAACGAGAACTATATACCTGATTCCATTGCCATTAAAGTAAATAACATTCTTGCCAAAGTTTATAATAATAACCGACAACCCGAAAAAGCATTAACATATAATAATAATGCAATCGTATTGTTAAAATCTAATAACATTGTATCAGTTGAGTTAGCGAAATCTTATGAAAATATTGCTGAAGGCATTATCATTAATAGAATTACAAAAAACATAGAACAAGGATTTACGGTTGCTGAAAAATCTCTTGAAACGCGAAAAAAAATATACGGTGAGCAACATTACTTAACTTATCCTTCATATAGATTAAAAGCAAATTTATTTGCAATAAATAATGATTATACAAATAGTTTAAAGAATCATGATATAGCACTTAAATTATTACAAAAACAATTTGGAGAAGACCATAAAGACATTGCTTCTATACATAGTAATATTGGAGTTGTTTATTATAGACTTGGAGAGCTTGAAAAAACATCGGATTATTTTGAGAAAGCACTAAGTATTCAAAGGGAATTCTTAAGTAAAAACCACCCTCATATTGCAAGTTCTTATTCTAATATAGCGGTAATTAACAGTCAAATTGGTGATTACCAAAAAGCCATAACATTTCAAGAGAGGGCATTAAAAATACAAGAAGCAACTTACGGAAAAAATAGTCCAAAGACAGCTATTTCTATAGGGAGAATTGCTGGTTTTTGCGTTAGAAATTTTGATTATGAAAAAGCTCAGGTTTACTTTAAAAGATCTATTGACATCCAGCTATCTGCTCCTGAATTAGATTATACTGAATTAGCTACAAACTATACCAATCTTGCAGCAATGCAACGTTATACTATAAATTACAAAAAAGCTATTGAAAATTATCTTAAAGCAAAAAACATTAGAACAAACATATTAGAGCAAAAAACACATCAAACAGCAACAATTTATAGCAATTTAGCAGATGTTTATAAGCTAAACAAAAACCTGGATTCTGCACTTTTTTACGGAAACAAATCGCTATTCCTTAGAAAAAAAATATATAAAACTGAACATTTTGATCTAGCAGATTCCTATTCTGTCATAGGCAACATTTATAGTGAAAAAGGGAATTTAAACCTTGCTATTGAAAACCACAAAAAAGCTCTTGAAATAAGAAAAAACTTACACAGGGAAACATACTCAGAAACAACAAAATCAAGCAACTTTATATCTGAAACTTACATTCGTTACTCTAAGTTTAACAAAGCCAGAAAACAACTTAGTTACACAAAAAAAACATTAGGACTTTCAAAAAAAGATTCTTTAAACATCTTCAATATTAATGACCTAATTGGATATGAAAAATATTTAGCAAACAGCATATCATATCATAAGAAAAAATATAAGTCTAGTTCTGAAAAAAAGAATTTAGATTCAATTCATTTTTATTACAAACACTTAGATAATTTTCATTCTTATCATCAAAAAAGTATTACAAACACAAATAACAAACAAACACTCAGAGAATTAGGTTATTCTTTTTACACCCATTATATCTCAGACGCTATCAACATCAAGTTAATAAACAATTTTGAGCTCGCTTTTAAATTAATGGAAAAAAACAAATCTAGAAGGCTTCTTGACAACTTCAATCATACTAGCCTTGACCCTACACTTGATTCTTTGATAAAAAAAGAAAAAGAACTCATAAAGAGTATCGCTATTACAGAGAAAAACATATTTGAAAACAACAGTGACAGTCTAAATAAGGTGTCTTCTGAAAAAATATTTAAACTAAAAAGAGTCCAAGAAAACTTGGGGATTAATTTTAAAACCAACTACCCAAAATACCATCAACTAAAATACAATACAAATGTTGCAGCTATAGTTAAAGTACAAAAAACATTAAATAATAATCAATCATTACTCGAGTACTTTGTCGGTGATGAAAATATTTTCATTTTTCTAATTACTAAAAACAAATACCTAGTTAAGCAAGTAACAAAAGATTTTCCTTTAAAAGAATGGGTAGAAAATTTACGAAAAGGAATTTACGGCAACTGGTCAAACAAGAAAGGAAATATTGAACAATACAATAAACTATACCAAGAGAACTCCTATAATTTATACCATAAATTAATTAGCCCTATTGCCAGTCAATTAACCGAAGAAGTTATTATTATACCAGATGCTGAATTGAGTTTTATTCCTTTTGACGCCTTATTAACTGAGAAAACAGATGCTAGTTCATACTTAATTAAAAAACATCAAATTAGCTACAATTATTCCGCTACACATTACTTACAGTTACTAAATAGCGAGAAAACAGCAACTTCTAAAACTGTTTTAGCTGTAGCGCCCTCTTTTAATAACAATACAATTAACTATGAATCATTGTTGGCTAAACGTTCTGGTTTAAGTAATTTAGAATTCAATATTCCGGAAGCTAAAACCATTACTAAACTTTTTGATGGAACCTTATTAGAAAGTGAGAATGCTACCAAAGAAAACTTTTTAAAACAAGCTAAAGGTTATAACATCATACACTTATCTACTCATGCAAAATCAAACGATGCTATGGGAGAATTCTCCTACATTGCTTTTCAAAATGATGCCGATAGTACAGTAGTAAACAACAGCAGGTTATATGTAAATGAATTATACAACCTAGAATTAAATGCGGATTTGGTAGTATTAAGTGCTTGTGAGACTGGATTAGGAGAGTTAAAACGCGGTGAAGGTGTTGTTAGTCTAGCGAGAGGTTTTACTTATGCAGGTGCCAAAAGTACCTTAACAAGTTTATGGAGTGTGAATGATGCACAAACCTCCAAATTAATGGAATCGTTCTATACCAACTTAAAAGAAGGTATGACCAAAGACAAAGCTTTGAGACAAGCTAAGCTGGATTATTTAAGCAACGAAAATTTAAACGCTCCATATTTCTGGGCTGGTTTTATTCCTGCCGGAGATATGAGTGCTATACAAACTGAGACTAATTATTGGTATTGGATTTTAGGGAGTGTTGTTCTTTTACTATTATTTTGGTTTCTTATAAAAAGAAGCACATAATTATGCCCCAGTACAAGGGCTAGCAAACAGGCTACCTCTTGTACTGGTTTTACATCTTCCCTAAACGAAACATACCTTTTACCATTAAAAGCTTTGGCTTCACTCATTACTGGTTGAAACTCAAAATCATAATCTATAAGTTTGATATAAACAAAACTATTAGAATTATGAGAACAAAAATCAAAAACAAACAGAAATCAACTTTTAATACGGTGAAGCTATTTGGACTATTTATGATCGCATTACTTGCGTGCAATCATACAAATGCTCAAAATGATGCATTAAAAAAAGAACACATCATAAAAGGACTCATTAGTGATTCTTATGGTCCTTTACCTGGTGTAAACATTATATTAAAAGGAACTCAATCTGGCACAACAACTAATGATCGTGGGCAGTTTATATTTCCAAAAAAATTAAAAAAAGGAGATGTTTTAATAGTCAGTTATTTAGGATACAAAAAACAAGTTATTGAGATTAACGTTAATACTAAAAATATAAAATTAGTTTTAACGGAAGAGATGACTGAAATGATAGGGGCATTAAATTCCAACACACCCTATACATCTGTTAGAAAAAAAACAAACCAAAGGAGATAAATTTATTTTTAAGAAACCTTGACGTTTAAAATAATCACTTAAGACTAAAAAAATGGTTATTTTAAACATCAAAGGTTATTTCTGACCACTGAAAAAAACTATGAAAGAAAATCTGTTTTTATTACTATTCATTCTTACACTTCAATCTAATGCTCAAATAGCTAATTTTAATCATGTAAACTTTAAAAAAGCTGACAGTATTGCATTGGTTTGCAAAAATGAAAGTTTGAATAATTTACCAAAATTATCCTACAAACTCACTTCAAATTTAAATTCTGATGTTGAACGCTTCAGAGCTATTTATATTTGGGTTTGCTCTAACATAGCTAATGATTATAACTTGTTTTATAAAAACAAGAGAAAACGAAAAAAATATCAGAACGATAATTATCGCCTAAAGGCTTGGAATGATGAATTTAGCAGGGTAATATTCAAAACTCTTTTAAAGGACAAAAGAACCATTTGCACTGGATATGCATACCTTATAAAAGAGCTTTCTGAGTTAGCAAGCTTAGAGTGTAAAATCATCCAAGGTTATGGAAGAACAAGTGCAACAACAAAAGAAGAACTTAATACACCTAACCATTCTTGGAATGCTATTAAATTAAATAATAAATGGTACTTATGCGATGCTACATGGGCAAGCGGTAAACAAAATCCGAATACCTTGAACTTTGAATTTCAGTATAATGACGGATTATTTTTAACAAACCCTGAACTCTTTTCTGTTAATCATTATCCCGTAAATAGCAAATGGTTACTGTTAAATAAAAAACCTATTACATTTAAAACATTTTTAGAAGGCCCGATACTATATGGCAAAGCATATCAAAATTTAATATTTCATAAAGCTCCTATTACAATGCATCATAATATTCGGAAAAATGAAAATATCAGCTTTCAATATCAACTAAAAAAAAACATCCTAAAAGATAATATTACTCTTTTAATTGATAGCGGTTTTAATAACAAAAGAACAAAACCTACCTCAATTTCAATTAAAAATAAATCATTAACTTTTAATCATTCATTCACTCAAAATGGATTCTACGATATGCATTTATATTTTGGAAATAACTTAATTTCTACGTATACTTTTAAAGTTAAAAGTTAAAACTTTGCAATACACTTAATTACAAAAACTACTCAGAATTAACACCAAGCATGTTGCTGATACAAAAACACTTAACAACAGTGCTTCAACTTTAAATTTAGCACGATAAAAAACTGAATACTTTTTAATACACAAAAAGCTTGTAACGCCATTAAAGGCAAGGTTAGTAACTCGACAAAAAACACCAATCAACACAAACTTAATTTGAGCTACCCACACCAAATACAATCCTAAAAAATAAATCGTAGTAAGTATATTTACTGCAGTCAATCATTTTTTAGTTACAAAACTCATTTTACTTACTTTTTTCTTTTTCTACATAATCCTTAATAGGCACTTCATTTATTATCACATCAGCAAGTACTGCTTCACCCTCTTTAACAAATACAATGGCATAAGTATCATTTTCTGGAAGACCATCTCTTAATGATTCTCTATAAACAAGCTCTGCATCATAAGCTTTACTTTCTTCCATATAATACCTGTCAAATTCTAAATCAAAATCCACTTCCTTCTCATTGGAATTGTACCATCTTACTTTGGCTTTTACAAAATCATCGGAAAATGCAAATTTTGAGCGACTTACTTTACTTACGCTTGCAAAACCTAAGCTATCTTTATTGAGTTTTACATAAATGACCTCATTTCTACCCCATAAGGTATCCTTTGTTTCTGCTGAATTTAACTCATAATTTAAGGTGATGTATTTCCCTCTAAAAGGATCACTCGGATCTACGGGTCTGGTTTTAAATTTATAGGCTGTTCCTTCGTTCAACACTTTTTCTCTTCCCAAAATCATCTGGGCGGGAACGAATAGTTGCACTAATGCCAATGCAACAAAAATCCCGAATATGTATATTGTTTTTATATTTTTCATCTTACTTATAATTACTTCATTATTTCTTTCCTACCCTTTTTCTTTAACATAATGTAATTCGTTAAAAAGAATCCCACACCAATTACAACAAACAACAATCCTCTTATTACAAAGCTTAAATCGGTATCAAAAAACCTACAAATAATAAGTGTTGTTATGATCAACAATCCATAGTTTAAAACTCCAAAATGCTGGCCATCAGTTCCTTTTTTAATTGCAATAATCCCTAATGCAAACACCAATATATTTACTCCTATTGTTGCTATCCCTGGAGATGTTATTCCTACAAGGAACAATATCGCAAATGCTATAAACACATACTTAAACAAATTTGATTGTTCTTTTTTATGTTGATTATTTGAAAGTACCATAACCGAAATAGCTATTACAAATAAAGCCGCTACAACATAAAACTCCTGAGTATCCATTAAAAACTCAAAAGATAATTCCTTCCATAAATCTTTAAAACTCATTATTAGTAATAAAATAACCGTTCCTAATGAACCTAATACCAAGTAGCCATTTCTTCTTAATCGTTCGTGTTTTAATACAGAAGAGGTACCTATATTATATATCAATCCCAAAAGAATAATATATATAAGGGGTAAAAACTCCCATTCTGTTTTTATAAAAGCTCCCATTACAATAACACTACTTAAAGGAAGTACCCAATGTAATATAGCCACCATATTTTTAGTAGCATCTTGCTTTAACAAATTGAAATAAAAAGGTAAAACAGCAAGTAGTAAAGGGAAATACATCCATGGTGACGGGTTGTAACTTCCAAAACCATAACCGTATTCACAACTATAACATGTCAAAAAAACTACATGTAGTAATGCTAAGGAATTTGACTTTAGCAAATAAATTAGTGGTAAACTAAGCACCACCCATGTTAATAAATATGTTCCAAAATTCCCTGGGATATTATATATCTGACTCACTAGAGCCATACTAATCCCTATACCGAAAAACAAAAAAGTTCCTGAAGCTTCTTTCCATGTTTTTCCTTTTTTCTTTAATAGTGCATATCCTACACATAATTGACCTATTACTAATGGTACAAAAGCTAATATTGTCTTTATACTTCTTGAAAAATCATCCCAATTATGCGCGAGAATTAACAATATCCCTATCCCTATTAAGGCAGCCCCTAATACTCCAAAAACAACAAATAATTTATTTGGTGTAGCAACAGTCTTTCCTTCATAATATTTTTGAATACTCTTAGATACATCCTCAGAAATAATATCATTCCTGACTAACTCTGGTAATTCTTTTATCAGTTTTGAATTCATAATAATTCCTCTTTTCTATTACTTTTAAATATTTGACGCTACTTAAAACCCAAAATAATCATTCTGTTTAAAACCTCATAATCAAATATTATGAGGTTTAAGGTTTTTCAACCAATCATCAAACAACTTCTTATTGCTTTTAATGACTCATATTACGTTATTCTTCTTCCTTCTCTTCTTCTTTGCTTAAAAACTGTACATCTCTAGTGTTCTTTTGTACTGCAATAGCAGCAAATAAACTTAGTAAGAATGACATGCCGTAAAATCCTTTTTCACTCATCCATAAATCCGCATTCCATAAACCTATTACTAATAATACTATTGAAGCTATGGTAACAAACCAACTAATACCATAATACATTTCAGTTACAGGTATTCCTTCTAGCTTATCACGAACGGCTTTTTGAACCGAGATTACTGAGAATAATCCAAATAGTAAAATGGTGAAATAATATCCTTTTTCATTTAATTGCATTTCTGCATTCCATAATCCTATACAATAGGACACCATCCCGATTAGTAGTGCCATCCATGATGCTCCTATAAAAGCTGATGTTGGCTTAGCATTAAACACTTCTTTTTTAAGTGGTTTAGTTTTACCCGTTGCATTTTCTTTTCCTGATACTGTTGTTTGATAATCCATAGTATTTATTTTATAGTTAGTGTTTTTTCATGACTGATAATACTCAATCACAGTACAAAGATGCAACAGCTTACAAATTTTCACAATACTAAAAATCACTATTACTTATGATTAAAAATTACTCAGAATATGTAATTTTCATTATTTTGTAGTATTTTTAATTAAAATTACTTACGATTAAAATGGTTAATTTAAATAAACTTATAACTAGTTTATCTACAGAAGAACGGACAAACTTTGAAATATTCTTAAAAAAAAAGAATAGAAGGTCAGATACCAAAAACATATTATTACTCCGTTTATTGGTTAATGGAGAAACCGATAGTGACCTAATTTGTATTTCCTTATATAATAAGAATAATAAAAATGCCTATCATGCCTTACGCAAAAGGCTATATGATTCATTATTGGATTTTGTAGCCACCATTAACTTAGCTCAAGAGAATGACGTAGAAATGCTTCTCATAAAAAACATTGTTTCTGCCAGAAACTTTTTTCAACGAAAGCAATATGAAATTGCCTTCCATATACTAGGTAAAGCTGAAAACCTTGCACAAGACCATTTACTATTCCCTATTTTAAATGAAATTTATCACACTCAAATTCAATATGCACACATCTCCTCTAAGGTAGATTTAAACAATATTATTACTAAGTTCAATAAAAATCAACAGTACTATTTAGCTGAAGAACGACTCAATATTGTTTATGCCACTATAAGGGAACAGATAAATATTTCTACTTTTCAAAAGAAACCAGTCGATTTTAATACTATTATTATCACCACTTTAAAAAAGTATCAGGTAGACATTAATCAATCGATAACCTTTAAATCTTTATATCAATTAATTAGTATTGCGAGTATATCTGCTTTTGCCAGTAAAGACTACTATAGCATAGAATCATTTCTTATAAATACCTATCAAAAAATAGAAAACCATCAACATAAGCAAAAACAACTGTATTATAATATCCAGGTTTTATATTTAATTGCCAACATGTATTTTAGAAACAAGAAGTTTGAATTGGCTTTTGAGTATTTGCAAAAAATGATGAATGAAATGGAAGAAAAAAACAGGAAGTACCTCAATACTTTTCTGCTTAAACATCAAAACCTTTTAGCCTTATGTTATAATTACAGTAATCAGAATAAAAAAGCAATTGAAATTTCTGAAAAGCATTTAGCAAAAAAACATCAAGACCTAGAAACACAATTAGATATTATGTTGTGTTTGTGCATGTATCATTTTCATAATAAAAATTACAAACAGGCCTTAAAAACCATCAATACATTTTATCATTCCGATAATTGGTATCTACAAAAAGCTGGAGATGAATGGCTAATTAAAAAGAACCTTATTGAACTCCTTATTCATATTGAACTGGATCATTTAAATTTGGTGGAATCTAGAATTTTAAGCTTTAAACGAAAACATGCTGCTTACCTTAAAAATATTCAACAAAAGAGAGTTTTGACATTTATTTCTTTAATAGAAGAACTCTATTTAAAACTTAACAACAAAACCACACCAATATTTCTAAACAAAATAGAATCCTCTTTTAATTATACGAACAACAACCAAGAAGACATTTTTGTAATGAGCTTTTATGCTTGGTTAAAAGCCAAAGCTACAAACAAGGATATATATAAAACTACTATTAAAATGATCATGAATTAATTGTTAATTTTTGTTAATCTAACTGTTCCAATTAAACTCTTTTGCTTTTTCACAGTCATACCTTCAAATAACTTAAAACATAAAAATCATGAAAAAATTATTTGTACTAGCATTATTAATATTAAGCGGAAGTGTGTTTGCCCAAAGATCAAAGCATCATGAAGCAAAAAAGCAACATCATAAAAAAGAGTTTATGAAAGACTTGTCTGCGGAACAACTTGCTACGCTAAAAACTAAAAAAATGACTTTAGCTTTAGATCTAAACAAAGGACAGCAAGATAAAATGTATGCTTTATGTTTAGCAGGAGTAAAAGATCATCGAAAACAAATGGAAGCGCATAAAAAAGCAATGAAAAAAGATGAAGGCAAAAAACCTAAATTAACTTCAGAAGAAAAATTCCAACGAATGAACACTCAATTGGATAAAAAAATAGCCTTAATGAATAAGGTCAAGTCTATTTTAACTGAGGAACAATTTCAAAAATGGCAAAGATTACAAAAACACGCTAAAAACAAAAAAAGAAAACAACACATGAGAGAATAGTGAACTCTATTTGAGCAGTTCTTATTCCTAATCCTGATAAAATTAGTTTTTTTTAACTATTTTAGGGCCTTTAAAATTATTAACCTTAAAATAAATTAAATCATATTATGAAAAAAATTATCGCAGTTATTGCATTTTTCGCAGTTACATTATTAGGTACAGATGCTACTTTTGCACAAGAAGCTAATTCACATAACTTAAGTGCTAATGCTAAAACGTTCACAAAAAAACTAACAACAACATTAAATTTAGACGGAACTCAACAAAGAGCTATTTACAACGCTCACATGTTACGAAACCGTAAAATCAACGCGTTACCTACCGCTGCTAATGATTATAGAGCAATGGAAAAAGGAGGAAAAGTATCTCCAAAGGCAACTGAATACATAGCTGATTTCAATGCAAAATTACAATCTGTTTTATCTGAAGTGCAATTTGCTAAATTTAAAAAAGTTAATGCTAAAAAATAAGCTTAACTAATTTCTAAATTATCTATAAAAAAAATCCGATTGAATATTCAATCGGATTTTTTATGCTTTATTTTGTTAAATGGTCCCTACAAAACAGCTTCACATGCTGCAATAGTAGCATCCAAATCCTCATAACTAAGAGCGTCACATAAAAACCATGTTTCATATGCACTAGGCGCTAAGTACACTCCTTTTGCTAACATTCCATGGAAAAACTTTTTAAACTGTGGATTATCTCCAGCTCCTGCCGAAGTAAAATCGGTAACCACCTCATTTGTAAAATGAAGTGAAATCATGGATCCAACCTGATTTATTTGATGAGCAATACCTTTCTTATCCAAGACCCCTTTTATTCCTTTATGTAAATAATCCGTTTTATCTTTTAAACGCTTGTAAATTTCTGAATCTTCATTTAACTGTTGCAACATTGCTAAACCAGCGGCCATTGCTAACGGATTTCCAGACAATGTCCCTGCTTGATACACTGGTCCAAGCGGTGCTAATTGATTCATTATTTCATTACGTGCCGCAAATGCACCAACTGGCAAACCTCCACCTATTACTTTTCCAAAGCAAACAATATCTGCTTTAACATCAAACAACTCTTGAGCACCTCCTTTAGCTAAACGAAATCCAGTCATTACTTCATCAAAAACCAATAATATATTTTGCTGATCACATAAAGTTCTTAATTTTTGTAAAAAATTATCTTTAGGAGGTATACACCCCATATTACCAGCAACTGGTTCAATAATAATACAGGCAATTTCACCTTGATTAGCTGCAACTACTTCTTTAACATTTTCAATATCATTGTACCTAGCTAGCAAGGTATCCTTTGCAGTACCTTTAGTTACTCCAGGACTGTTTGGCGAACCAAAAGTCACTGCACCACTCCCCGCTTGTATTAAAAACGAATCAGAATGACCGTGATAACAACCTGAAAATTTAACTATTTTTTCTTTTCCAGTAAACCCTCTTGCCAAACGTACGGCACTCATACAAGCTTCCGTACCCGAATTTACAAATCGGATTTTATCAATATTAGGCACCATTGAAACTGCTAGTTTAGCAATTTCAGTTTCAATTTCAGTTGGTGTACCGAATGAGGTTCCTAATTTTGTTTTTTCAATAATTGCATCAACTACTTTCTTATTGGCATGACCAAGTATCATTGGCCCCCAAGAATTTATATAGTCGATTAATTTATTACCATCCTCATCATACAGATAAGCACCTTCAGCTTTTTTTACAAAAACAGGATCACCTCCTACCGATTTAAATGCTCTTACTGGGGAATTTACTCCTCCAGGGATGTATTGAGTTGCCTCATGAAATAAAGCACTACTTCTTTTATAAATACTCATTTATTTTACTATTAATTGTTGTCCAATATTCAATGCAGTATCGCTCATGTTATTTAAATCCATTAAATCAGAAATAGACAAATTGAATTTTCTTGCTACTGAATATAAGGTATCTCCTTTTTTAATTGTGTAATTATTTGATTTTGATACTGTCGTAGTTACTGGAACTTGTGCAGCAACATCATCATATTCATTTAAATTATAACGCTCAATCAAACTTATTAATTTTGATGGGTACTTAGGATCAGTAGCATAGCCTGCTTTACGCAAACCTTTTGCCCATCCTTTATAATCTTTTTTATCTAATTTAAACAATGATGCATAACGACTTCTAGAAGTCAGAAAGCTAGAATGATCTTTAAAGGATTCAGAAGGGTGATCATATTTTCTGAAACACTCCCCTTTTTTATCATCATCATGGTACACTTTATCACCTGACCAATTATGGCATTTAATTCCGAAATGGTTGTTTGCTCGCTTAGTTAAATCACCGTTCCCAGCACCTGATTCCAAAATTCCTTGCGCCAAAGTAATACTCGCAGGAATCCCTGATTTTTGCATTTCATATTGTGCAATATTCTTGTACTTATGCACATAAATAGCTACTTTATTTGTTGTGTTCACTGGAGCTTCATTTACCTTAGGCTGAATTACTTGATTTGAAACTGTTGTTTCATCAGTACTTGTTGTTGACGTAGATGTTGGTTCTGACGAGTTTGAAGATTGACCCTTATCAGCTGTATTATATTTTTTATCCCCTTCTTTGGAAGTTACCACTCTAGTAGAACCACAACTCACTACCAGTATGGCTCCTATTAAAATTAATATCCTATTCATCTCTTAAATTGTCTTTAACTATCGATTGTTGGTAGTCCTTTTTTCTTTAATACAGTATTCATCCCTGAAATAGCCTGAAGCCCACCTGTATGGATTGCTAAAATACTAGTATTTTCTGGAAAGTAACCTTTTTTTATAAGATCAAATATACCATACATCATTTTTCCATTATATATAGGATCTAATAAAATTCCAGTATGCTTTTTAAAATCATTAATAAATGTCACCAATTCAGAAGTTACTTTCGCATATCCTCCAAAATGATAATCCGTTTGAATAGTCCAGCTTTTTTTGCTTACCAATGCAGCAACATCATCTTTCAAAAAGTCTCCTTTTAACGCTGAAAAACCTATGACTTTTTGATGTTCTGTACTCGAATTTATCAATCCTGCTACCGTACCTCCTGTTCCTACTGCGCAACAGATGAAATCAAAAGAAACATCTTGTTGGGTTAATATTTCCTCGCAACCTTTTATAGCCAAATCATTAGTTCCTCCTTCTGGTAGCAAATAAAAAATTCCGAATTTATCTTTCAGTTCAATTAAAAATTCTGGAGACATTTTATTCCTATACTTTTCTCGTGAAACAAAATGAAATTGCATTCCGTTTTCCCGAGCTTTACACAATGTTGGGTTTTCATTAATTTTATCAGCCAATTCTTCCCCTCTAATAACACCTATTACATCAATTCCATATTTTTTTTTGATATAAGATGCTGCTAAAATGTGATTTGAGTAAGCTCCGCCAAAAGTTACAATTTTAGTAGCCCCTTGCTCTGTTGCTTTCGCTACATTATATTTTAATTTCCTTAATTTATTTCCTGAAATCCCATCTCCATGTAAATCTTCACGTTTTACAGATAGATGAACTGAACCACCAACTTCCTTAAATAAATTTAATTCTATAATTTCATTCAAAACACTCGAATTCTCTACCATATTAACTAATAGTTTTTTCACTAAACCCCTCATTGAATATCTACTATCTATTTAGAGTTGTAGTTAGTAAAAATGTATTATCCTTAAAAACATTAATATGAGCAATATTACAAAGAAGTTACGTAATCTGTTTGTTTTTTATACTGCTATTTATTGCTCCTACAAAGGGAATCGTAACAGTATAAAAAGATCTACAATTACCCAATTAAAAATAAGCCACTAATATTACTCAAACATGTATCACTGTTTACTTTCTATTCAAGTATTAGTAACACAATTGTTTGCAAATTATTAAAATTCAATTAATTAACATTCTACCTGGGTAACATAAACGTTACCCCAAAAAAAACGCAGTATAACCGATATTATTTTCGTTATATCGAAAAAACACCGCTTTATTTTGCTAAATCAACACATAAATCTATATTTAAACACGATGAATCCCGAAATTCATGTTATTTTTTTTAATAAATTAACAATACTTACTATATGAGAAATTCTACCCGAAAGTCTTTCAAAAAGAACACACTCCTTTTTGTTTTATCATTAATCACTAGCTTTTGTTTTAGCCAAACTACTGTCACATCAGGTTCAGGAACTATTACCATACCTTGTGACGTTAGCTCTATTGATGTTGAAATCTGGGGTGCCGGTGGAGCCGGTGGAGGAGACAACCTTAACGGAACTAGAGGTGCTGGTGGTGGTGGTGGTGCTTATGTATCAGCAACACTTAGTGTTTCTGGAGGAGAAGTTATTTCTTACTCTGTAGGAGCTGGTGGTAATGGAGGTACTGGTAACGGAACAGCTGGTGGCGACACCACTTTTGTTACCTTACTTGATAACTTAACCGCTGGAGGAGGAGATGGTGGACTTGTTAGTAGTAACACTATTGCTAACGGAGGAATTGCTTCTGGAGGAACTACCAATACAAATGGTGGAAATGGTACTGGTGGAGCTTCTACTGGTAACGGTGGAAACGGAGCAGGGCCAGGCGGTGGAGCCGGTGGAACAGGCGCTAGTGGTAATGGTAACCCAGGAAACATCATTGGTGGTGCTGGAGGAGGTGGAACAAAATCTGGAGGTAGCAAAAATGGAGGTAACGGAGCCAGAGGGCAAATAACATACACGTTTACATCTTCGCTAATGTCCTATTGTACTACAACTTACACCACAGATACATGGCCAATCTCAAATGTAACTTATGCAGGTATTAACAACACAACTTCAGAAGTGCTAAATGCGACACCTGATCATGAAAGTTTTTGTGACACTGGTGCTGTTTTATTAGGTGATGTGACTCCAATTTCATTAAAGGGTAACACAGCAGGTGCAAATGATTTTTACGCTAGAGCATATGTAGATTGGGATCAAAACGGAACTTTCGGAAACAATGGAGATGAAATATATGACCTTGGAATTTTAAATGGTTCTACCGGTGCAGATGCTATTACATTAAACTCAACAATTACTGTACCTCTTACTGCTGCAATTGGTACTACTACAATAAGAATAATGTATAGGTTTGGCGGATATTCTAGCGGCCCTTGTCAAACAGGTGGCGGAAATGGACAAACAGAAGACTATTTAGTAACTGTAACTTCCCCTGGACCGTGTAGCACACCTACAGCGCAAGCAACAGGTTTAATATTAACACCTTCTGGGACATCAATTTTTGGAACTTATACTGCAGCAGCACCTGCTTCTGACAACTACTTAGTGGTTATGAACACAACAGGTGTAACGCCTTCTCCAGTAGACACTACACCTTATACTATTGGTGGTACTGTTGGAGCTGGAAATACTGTAGTAGACATAGATGGAGACACTAGTTTTAGCGCTTCTTCTTTAAGTCCTTCAACATTATATTACTTCTTTGTATTCACATACAATAGCGCTTGTACAGGAGGTCCTTTATACAATACTACAAGTCCATTAAATGGTAGTGCAACTACAGGAGTATCTTCCTCTTACTGTACACCTTCAACTACAAACACAGCTACTGAACGTTATATTGATGATGTAGAATTTATCGGAACTTTAAATGATGTTGCAAATTTTGGTACTGGGTACACCGCTACAGGTTACCAGGATTATTCAGGATTACCAAATGCAGTGCAACAACAAGGAGAAGGAATGAATGTTTATGTTGCTGGAGGTTCAAGAGGACATATAAAAGCATGGATTGATTGGAATACAGATGGTGATTTTGATGATGCTGGCGAAACAGTTTATGATTCAGGTGGAATTGGTACAACTTCAACAACTTTCGGTTATGTAGTACCATTAGCACAAGCTGTAGGAACGTATACCCTTAGAGTTAGAATGTATAACAGTTACAAAGCAAGCGCTCCTGGTGCCGGAGCTGAATCATATGCTTATGATTTTGATGCCTGTGAAATTTTTGATTCAGAAGCCGGTTATACAGAATACGGTGAAGCAGAAGACTATACCTTTAATGTTGTAGCACGTTGTGATGCACAAATAACTAGTATTACAAACGGTGAATCATGTGGATTACTTGAAACAGTTGACCTAAACGTAGTTGGAGCAGGAAATGTAACCTCTTATAACTGGTACGCAGATGAAACTGGCGGAGCTCCTTTAGCAAACACTGCTACTGGATCATGGACTACTCCTGCTATTGCTACAACAACTGTATACTGGGTAGCTGCTGATAATGGTACTTGCGAAGCTTATGAAAGAGAACGTGTTATTGCGTTCCTTAACTCTCCCGCTACCTTAACATTCACGCCTTCTACTCCATTTATTTGTGGAGAAAACAGTCCGCCGATACAAATAGCTGCTGCTTCAACTACACAGATTGGATATTTAATTGATGAAGACTTTGAAGCTGGCTTAGGTTCTTTTACCGAAAATAATATTAATACTGTTAACGCTGGTGCTGCTGCGATTTCACAATGGCAACCAGAAACAAGTGTTTTTGTTCCTTCTCAAAATGTATGGTTCCCAGCAATATCGTCAGGTTTTGGAACAAATAATTTTGTAATGAGTAATGCTGATTCTGGTACCAATAACTCTACTGTCCCATGGCCTGAATACACAGAAAACGAATTACTTTCAGCTGTGGTAGACGCAAGTACATATATCAATTTAACATTGGAATTGGACATGTATTTCTCTCGATATAATTTAACAGTACCTGAAAATGTAAATATAGAAGTATCTACTGATGGTGGGGCTACATGGCCTAACGTAATTGCGAATATTACTGATGATGTCGGATACGGATCTAATTTTGATCATTTAACTTACAACTTAGATGCGTTTGCTGGAGAAGCAAATTTAAGGGTTAGAGTATACTATTTTTCTGATTGGGGTGATGGAGTAGCTGTAGACAATATTCAATTATACGGTAACAATACCATAAATCCATTAGTATCTTGGACTAATCCAGGAGGAGTACAAATTTATGAAGATGCTGGTGCAACAACTCTTTATACACCAGGAGACCTGAGAAACATTGTATATGTAGTACCTAGTGCTGCTGAACTACAATTGTCAAGTACATGGTCATTCACTGCTTCGGTAACTTTAGCTAACGGATGTGCCGCTACAGGTACTGTTGTATTACAAAACAGAACAAAGTATTTCATGGGAGCTACTAATGACTGGAACAACCCTAACAACTGGAAACCAATTGGTGTACCAACTTCTGCCAATTGTGTAATCATACCGGATACTTATAGCGCGAATATCGCTAGTGGTATCGATGGTGATGCATATAACTTAAATGTACAAAATGGTGGGATTTTAGATATACAACCTACTGGAACTGTAACAGTTCAAAACTTTGTAGATGTGGATGCTACTGGAACATTTACTATTGAAAGTGAAGGAAGCTTAATACAAGTGCAAGATCAAGGGCACGTTGATTATGTTGCCAATACCGGAAACATAAACATGAAACGTACTGCTAACATAAGGAAACTAGATTATGTATACTGGTCTACTCCTGTAGCTAACTTTCCTGTTGCTTCTATTTCTCCAACTACAAGTACTAGCTTAATATGGGAATGGAATCCAACTGTAGCTTTAGGATATGCAGGTGATTTTGGTATCTGGCAGAACACAACTGAAAATATGATTGATGCTAAAGGATATATTGTTAGAGGACCTAGTGCCTTTACAACAGCTTTCCAAAACTATACTGCAACATTTAGTGGTGTTCCGAACAACGGTACAGTAACTCGTGCTATTACTAGAGGTACATGGAATAGTGGACCTTATACAGGACCTACTGCACTTGACCCAATTAATGATGACGATAACTGGAATTTAATAGGTAACCCATACCCTTCCGCTATTAGTGCAGATGATTTTATTACTGCCAATACTGATATTGAAGGTGCTGTTCATATCTGGACTCATGGTACTGCTCCTAGTAGCGCTATTGCAGATCCTTTTTACCAAGACTTTGTAGCTAACTATAATGTTACTGATTATATTACTTATAACTTTACAGGACCAAGTACAGGGGCTAGTACAACATGGAGCGGGAACATCGCTTCTGGACAAGGATTCTTTGTTAAAATGGAACACACATCACCTACAACTTCTGAAGTAGTAACTTTTGATAATACAATGCGTGATAGAGGACATGGAAATGACGAGTTTTATAGAACCGCAAGCCCTACTGTTAATACAACTGTAACTAACAGTAATGAAAAACACAGAATTTGGTTAGACTTAATTGCTCCTAACAATCAAAACAACAGAATCCTTGTAGGATATGTAACTGGTGCAACGGACGGAAAAGACAGATTGTTTGATGCTACAAACATTAACAAATCTAACTTTAACCTTTACTCTAAAGTAGACGAGCATAAATTATTAATTCAAGGAAGACCAGTTCCTTTTGTAGATACTGATAAAGTTGATTTAGAAGCTATATTACCAAGTAATGGAGAATATAAATTTGCTATAAACAGTTTAGATGGGTTATTTGAAGATGAAACACAAGGAATTTATTTAGAAGATAAAGAATTGGATATTATTCACGACTTGAGAGATTCTCCATATACATTTAATGCAGATAGTGGTGTACAAGAAAATCGTTTTGTATTGCGTTATACTGATGGAAACAAGTTACTTGATATTGAAGAAGTTATTACAAATAATGAGCTTTCAATATTTACAGCTAACAATCATGTAACAGCAGTATCTAACACTAGTAACATCCAAAGTTTTACTATGTATGATATTAACGGACGTCTATTAGCAAACAACAGAAACTTAAATACTACTGAACATAGTCTAAACACAAACAACTATAGTACTGGAACTTATTTAGTAACTATTGAATTAAAAGATGGAAGATCTTTAACTAAGAAAGTTGTGTTCTAATAAACATCGCAAATAATTAATACAAAAAGCGGATATCATTAATGATATCCGCTTTTGTTTTGCACAAAAATCAAAAAACACAATTACCCTCATCACTTACCAACAACACATTAGACAACTCATTACCCTAAAAAACAAAAACGACACAAATCACCCTAAAACGAATCACTATTTAACAACCTATACACAAACCGATAAACCATATCTTTAGCCTTTCATCTGAAGTTGACTGAAATAAACTACAGTTTAACGGTATTATCTGTATTATGACGAAAAAATACCTTATATTTATACATAATATGCAGTTTTTTTTAGATTTGCAACCATAATTTACCCGAATACCTGTCAAATTAATGACAGATTAACATTTTTACCCATGCATACAACTACCCGAAAGTCCTTTTTCCAAAAGGCCTCATTTCTGTTTATAACATTATTTTTTAGCTATTCCTATGCCCAAATCACAGTAAGTGATAGCGGCCCAGGAAACTACACTTTTTTAGTCCCTTGTGATGTAACTTCAATTACTATTGAAGCCTGGGGTGCCGGTGGAGCTGGTGGTGGTGGAATCACAAACAAATTCGGTGGACAAGGTGGTGGAGCGGGAGCTTATGCTTCTATTACAACTGCTGTTACAGGCGGGCAAGAAATAACCTATACAGTTGGAGCCGCTGGTACTGGAAGTACCGGTGATGGGACCAACGGAGGAAACACTACAATCTCACTAGGAACATTAGTTTTAGATGGAGGGAATGGTGGTATCCAAAATGGTACTAGTAACCCCGCAAACGGAGGTACTGGAACTGGAACTGGATGGACAATTATATCAGGAAATGACGGTGCTAACGGAGGAGGAACCACTGGAGGTGACGGAGCTGATGGCGAAACATTTGCCGGAAGTGGAGGTAATGGAAACTCTGGAGGTAACGGATTTAATGCTACTCAATACGGTGCCGGTGGTGGTGGTGGTGAACAAGGAGGTGGTAGTACTTGGAGTGGTGGTAACGGATCTGATGGTCGAGTTGCTATTACATACACTACTGCTTATCAATTTTACTGTACTACTTTTTATGATACTTTTGTATTACCTATAACCAATGTAACCTTTGCTGGAATTAACAATACAACAACAGAAGTAACCGGAGGTTCTTCTCATGAAGCATTTTGTTCCCCAACAGCAACAGTAACCCAAGGAACATCTCCAACAATTACCGTTGAAGGAAATACTGATGGGGCATTTACTGATTATTACTCAGTTTATGCCGATTGGAATCAAGATGGTACTTTTGCAGCTGGAGAAAGAACAGATATAGGTACAATAACAAATTCCACTGGTATTGACGGGGCTACTGCTTCAATTGCAGTTAATGTCCCTGCAGGAGCAACTCCAGGACTAACTTACATGCGTGTAATGAAAAGTGATTCAGCTTACCCAACAAACCCATGTAGTTTAACATATGATTTCGGACAAACTGAAGATTATTTAGTAAATGTTATTATGCCTGTTTGTGCTGATCCTGTCGATCAAGCATCTGGCTTAATATTAACTCCAGTATCTACAGTTATTAACGGAACTTTTACTGCTGCAGTATCAGCTCCTGATAGTTATTTAGTAGTAATGAATGAAACTGGAACACCTCCAGCAGGATTTCCACTTGATGGTACTCCATATACAATTGGACAAGCATTAGCTGGTGGAAACACGGTTATTGATATTGATTCTGACACAAGTTTTTCAGCTTCAATATTAAACCCTTCTACCTTATATTACTTCTTTGTATTTTCATACAACGATGCTACATGTACAGGAGGACCTTTATACAATACAATAACTCCTTTAACAGGAAGTGCAACTACTGGAACAATTTCTTATTGTACACCAAGTAATAATTATAGTGGTACTGAAAACTATATTGAAAATGTACAATTTATAGGTACACTTAACGATGTTTCAAACTTAGGTACTGGCTTTACAACTCCTGGTTATGCCGATTATACAGGTTTAGCAAATTCTTACCAACAACAAGGGGAAGGGATGAACGTATATGTAGAAGGTAACACAAGAGGACACTTTAAAACTTGGATTGACTGGAATAAAGATGGACTATTCGACCAAACAACTGAAGTAGTATATGATTCTGGTACAACTTCTACTGCTTCAACTACTTTTGGGTACACAGTACCTTTAGCTCAAGCACTAGGAACATATACGATGCGTATTCGCTATTACACAGCATATAATACTTCTTTTTCTTTTGGTCATCCAGATTACGAAAATCATACTCCTGATTTTGACTCTTGCCAAATTTTAGATGCTTATTCGGATCCATCTGCTCCTGGAACTATTTTTGAATATGGTGAGGTAGAGGATTATACCTTTGATGTTGTTTCACGATGTGATGCACAAATAACTGCAATAAGTAATGGAGAAGCTTGTGCAGCAAATTCTACTGTTGACATTAGTGTTACTGGAGCTGGAAATGTTACTAGCTATCATTGGTATGCTGATGAAATAGGTGGAGCAGAACTTGCTGAAACTTTTACTGGAACATGGACAACACCTTCTATTGCAACAACTACCGTATACTGGGTAGCTGCAGATAACGGTACTTGTGAAGCCTATGAGAGAGAACGTGTTATTGCTTTCCTAAATGCTCCTGCAACCTTAACTTTTACTCCTTCTAGCCCATATATTTGTGGAGAAAACAACCCTCCTATTCAAATAGCTGCTGCGTCAACTACGCAAATTGGATATTTAATTGATGAAGATTTTGAAGGTGGATTAGGAACTTTTACAGAAAACAATATTACTTCTAATGGAGCTGGACCTGATGCAATATCAACATGGCAATCAGAAACAAGTGTTTTTGTACCCTCTGAATATGTTTGGTTCCCTGCAATTTCTTCAGGATTTGGAACGAATAATTTTGTAATGAGTAATGCTGATAGTGGTGGAAATCCTACCGAAAACGAATTAATGTCAGCAACAGTAGATGCAAGTACATATGTCAACTTAACATTAGAATTAGATATGTATTTTTCTCGATACAACTTAGGTGTTCCTGAAAATGTAAATATAGAAGTATCTACTGATGGAGGTGCTACATGGACTATTGAAGCAAATATTACTGATGATGTAGGATACGGAACTAATTTTGATCATTTAACTTACAACTTGGATACGTATGCTGGTCAAGCAAATTTAAGAGTTAGAGTATATTACTACTCTGAATGGGGTGATGGTGTTGCTGTAGATAACATACAATTATACGGTAACAATACAATTAACCCATTAGTGTCATGGACTAACCCAGGCGGTGTACTAATCTATGAAGATGCTGGCGCAGTAACACTTTATACTCCTGGTGACTTAAGAAACGTGGTTTATATAGTACCTACTGCTGCAGAACTACAATCATCAAGCACATGGTCATTTACTGCTTCGGTAACTTTAGCTAACGGATGTGCTGCAACAGGTACTGTTGTATTACAAAACCGTACAAAGTACTTTATGGGAACTACTAACGACTGGAACGATCCTACAAACTGGAAACCTGTTGGAGTACCAACCTCTCTTAACTGTGTAATCATACCGGATACTTATAGTGCGAATATCGCTGGTGGTATTGATGGTGATGCTTACAACCTTAATGTTCAAAATGGTGGTGTTTTAGATATTCAACCTACTGGAACAGTAACAGTTCAAAACTTTGTAGATGTGGATGCTACTGGAACTTTTACTATTGAAAGTGAAGGAAGTTTAATACAAGTACAAGATCAAGGGCACGTTGATTATGTTGCCAATACCGGAAACATAAACATGAAACGTACTGCCAACATAAGGAAACTAGATTATGTATACTGGTCTACTCCTGTTGCTAACTTTCCTGTTGCTTCTATTTCTCCAACTACAAGTACTAGTTTAATATGGGAATGGAACCCAACTGTAGCTCTAGGATATGCTGGTGATTTTGGTATCTGGCAGAACACAACTGAAAACATGATTGATGCTAAAGGATATATTGTTAGAGGTCCTAGTGCCTTTACAACAGCTTTCCAAAACTATACCGCAACCTTTAGTGGTGTTCCGAACAACGGTACAGTAACCCGTGCTATTACTAGAAGCACTTACACTTCTGCTACTGATTACGCTGGACCAACAGCACTTCTGGTAAATAAAGATGATGATAACTGGAACTTAATAGGTAACCCATACCCTTCCGCTATTAGTGCAGATGACTTTATTACTGCGAATACTGATATTGAAGGTGCAGTACATATCTGGACTCATGGTACTGCTCCTAGTAGTGCTATTGCAGATCCTTTTTACCAAGACTTTGTAGCTAACTATACTGTTGCTGATTATATTACTTATAACTTTACAGGACCAAGTACAGGGGCTAGTACAACATGGAGCGGGAACATCGCTTCTGGACAAGGGTTTTTCGTATTAATGGAGGACACAGGAGCAACTTCTGAAGTAGTAACTTTTGATAATACAATGCGTGACAGAGGACATGGAAATGATGAGTTTTATAGAACTGCAAATCCTACTGCTAGTACAACTGTAACTAACAGTAATGAAAAACACAGAATTTGGCTAGACTTAATTGCTCCTAACAATCAAAATAACAGAATTCTTGTAGGTTATGTAACTGGTGCAACGGACGGAAAAGACAGATTATTTGATGCAACAAACATTAACAAATCTAACTTTAACCTTTACTCTAAAGTAGACGAGCATAAATTATTAATTCAAGGTAGACCGGTTCCTTTTGTAGATACTGATAAAGTTAATTTAGAAGCTATATTACCAAGTAATGGAGAATATAAATTTGCTATAAACAGTTTAGATGGTTTATTTGAAGATGAAACACAAGGAATTTATTTAGAAGATAAAGAATTGGATATTATACACGACTTGAGACATTCTCCATATACATTTAATGCAAACAGTGGTGTACAAGAAAATCGTTTTGTATTGCGTTATACTGATGGAAACAAGTTACTTGATATTGAAGATGTTATTACAAATAATGAGCTTTCAATATTTACAGCTAATAATCAAGTAACTGCGTTATCTAACACTAGTAACATCCAAAGCTTCATTATGTATGATATTAACGGACGTCTATTAGCAAACAACAGAAACTTAAATACTACTGAACATAGTATAAACACAAACAATTATAGTACTGGAACTTATTTAGTAACTATTGAATTAAAAGATGGAAGAACTTTAACTAAAAAAGTGGTATTCTAATAAACATCGCAAATAATTAATACCAAAAACGGATATCATTAATGATATCCGTTTTTGGTTGTATTACTAATTCTAGTTTAGCATTAGTACTAGTAATAACAACATATAAAAGAAGTGCTGTAAACGACATATATCTTCGTTAAACTCAATCTAAAGTACTATAAAACAATAAAAACGTGTTTTGTCCGATTTATTTGCATTACATCGAAAACACATAACTACCCTACTTATACTATAGGATATTTTTTTATATTCGTCTGATTTTCAGAATCAATTACCCGAATAATAACAAATTAATTACCCGATAAATTATGAATACTGTCACCCAACAGTTCATAAAGTTGCTGTGTGTAACTTTATGAATTTCCCCTATTTTTTCAATTGCTCAAGTAGGAATTGGAACAACAACACCAAACTCTAGTGCTTCATTAGACATTCAATCAACAACAAGTGGAATCTTAATCCCTAGGATGACAATCGTTGAGCGAAATCTTATCACAGTGGATGCAACAAGAACCGGACTATTAATCTATCAAACTGACAGCACTCCAGGGTTTTATTACTACAATGGAACTTCATGGGTTACTTTTGGTGGAGCAGCTGACAATGATTGGATAATAAGTGGAAATGACATCTACAATGCTAACACGGACAATGTAGGTGTTGGTACACCTACACCTACACATAAATTTGCAGTAAAACATGATGTTGCAAATGCAGGTGTTATGTGCGTTGAAAATGACGATTCAGCAGGTTTTGATGGAATCTATTTTTCTGAAGGCCCATTTAGCGGAACAAACTATCGTGGCCACATTGGTCATGTAAATTCAACTTCAGGATTTGCTGAACCAGGAACGTTTCAAGTTGCCTCAGGAGATAGAGATTTAGTTTTTAGTGCTACAGACGGTAGCAATAGTTTTGAAGAACGTATCCGTATCAAAAAAACTGGAGAAGTAAGGATTGGCCCAACCACTACAACTCCTACACATAGGTTACATGTACATAATGAGACTACAGATGATGTACTTAGACTTCAAGGTCCTGATACTGTAGGCTCAGGAGCACGATTAAATTTTGGTGATGCTGATTATGTATATCTTGATGAAGATGTGGATGATCACTTAATTATTAAAGCCTCTGGTGGTGTACAAGTAACAGATGACTTAGATGTAACAGGAACACTTTCAAAAGGAGGTGGTACTTTTAAAATCGACCACCCTTTAGACCCTGCTAATAAATACCTTTATCATAGTTTCGTAGAGAGTCCAGATATGATGAATATCTATAATGGAAATATTACAACAAACTCTAATGGAGTTGCTATAGTAAAAATGCCTAAATACTTTAAAGCTTTAAACAAAGAATTTAGATATCAACTAACTGTTATAGGTTCTTTTTCACAAGCTATAATTTCGAAAGAAATGAACAATAACAGTTTTGAAATAAAAACAAACAACCCAAATATAAAAGTAAGCTGGATGGTTACCGGAGTTAGACAAGATGTATGGGCAAATGAAAATAGAGTTATTCCTGAAGTTAAAAAAACATGGGAAAAAGGACACTATATACACCCTAGATTATACGGTAAATCTGAGAGCAAAAACATTACTAAGGCTAAACGACCTACAGCAAAGAAGAAGTAATAATAATCTTATTCAATACATCTTAAAAACGCCCGAATTGGGCGTTTTTTTTATATACTCAAATTCAATTTCCCTACTCTAAACTTCTCGCTCAAAAGAAATGTTCCTATAAACTATACTCAAGTTATTATGAATCATCAATCTAATAAAGAATTCTATTACATACCAAATGTAAAAAAACAGGACCAACAACTCTTTTTGTTTCACTATATAAATTTATTCATAATTTAACAATACCACATCATCTTTTTACTTTTTATCTTCTAAGAAAATAAACGGATATAATGCAATACCGCAATATCCTTTAGAAATAATATACCTACATAGTAAAATCATATACAAACAGAAACAATAATCAAACCAAAATTGCCGTATATTTGTGTTTACATGATTAAAAAGAGAATTCCATTAGAGGAAGGAGATTACTACTTAACTCCTGAAGGCTATAAGTGCTTCACAGAACAATACCATTTAAAGAGAGGGTATTGTTGTGAAAGTGGCTGTAGGCATTGCCCCTATGGATTCAATAAAAAAACAAACATTACAAAAAAGAAGTATTAATGGATTTTCAACTACTGAAATATAAAGTTGCTATATATAGCAAGTATCACAGGGTTGATATCCGCTATCCATAGTTTTTATTTGGGGGTGCCTTTTTATTACATAAAAAGTCGTGCTTTCCCAAATCGCTATTTCTATTATTAAATGCTTCGACAAGCTAAGTATGACAATAGAAATGAACTCCAACAGTTGCTCAATCACTCACGCAACACATTAATAATATTTGAAAATTACAACATGGAAACTATAACAGCATTATCTTTTAAACAACAAATAAAACAAGGTATTCCTAGCAAATTACCTTCTGCCAAAATATACGAAACAGACATTAATCACGCACCAAAACGTAAAGAAATTCTATCTGATGAAGAGAAGAAACTAGCTTTACAAAATGCGTTACGCTATTTCAAACCTGAACAACACGAAATATTAGCAAAAGAATTCTTAGCGGAATTAAACGATTACGGTAGAATTTACATGTATCGTTTTCGTCCAGATTACGAAATGAAGGCTCGTCCAATTAAGGAATATCCTGGAAAGTGCAAGCAAGCGAAAGCTATCATGTTAATGATACAAAACAACTTAGATTATGCAGTAGCACAACACCCACATGAGTTAATTACATATGGTGGAAATGGTGGGGTATTTTCTAATTGGGCACAGTACTTATTAACTATGAAATACTTATCAGAAATGACTGATAAGCAAACTTTAGTAATGTATTCTGGTCACCCAATGGGATTATTCCCTTCACACAAGGATGCTCCAAGAGTGGTAGTTACCAACGGAATGATGATTCCTAATTATTCTAAACCTGATGACTATGAGAAATTTAATGCTTTAGGAGTTACTCAATACGGACAAATGACAGCTGGTAGTTATATGTACATTGGACCTCAAGGAATTGTTCATGGAACAACCATTACTGTTTTAAACGGATTTAGAAAAATAGGAAAAGAACCTCAAGGGAATTTATTTGTTACTTCTGGTTTAGGAGGAATGTCTGGTGCACAACCAAAAGCAGGTAATATTGCTGGATGTGTAACTGTTTGTGCAGAAGTAAACCCGAAAATTACTCAAGTACGTTTAGATCAAGGTTGGATAGATGAAAAAATCACTGACCTAGATAAATTAGTGGCTCGTGTAAAACAAGCTAAAGAAAATAAAGAAACAGTATCAATTGCCTACTTAGGAAATATCGTTGATGTTTGGGAAAAATTTGACAAAGAAAATGTACATATCGATTTAGGATCTGATCAAACGTCGTTACACAATCCATGGGCCGGAGGATATTACCCTGCAGATATTTCTTTTGAGGACGCCAATGAAATGATAGCCAAAGAACCAGAACTATTTAAAGAAAAAGTTCAAGAAACACTACGCCGTCATGCAAAAGCTATCAATCAACATACCGTAAAAGGAACATACTTTTTCGATTACGGAAATGCATTCTTGTTAGAAGCTTCTCGTGCAGGCGCCGATGTAATGTCAGACAATCCAACAATTGGTAGAGAATTTAAATACCCAAGTTATGTACAAGACATCATGGGACCAATGTGTTTTGATTACGGATTTGGACCATTCCGTTGGGTTTGTGCTTCTGGAAAACCAGAAGATTTAGTCAAAACAGACGCGATTGCCTGTAAAGTTTTAGAGAAATTAAAAAAAGAGTCTCCTCAAGAAATCAAACAACAAATGGATGACAATATTCAATGGATAAAAGGTGCTCAAGAAAACAAATTAGTGGTAGGTTCTCAAGCACGTATATTATATGCTGATGCTGAAGGACGCATGAAAATTGCAAAAGCCTTTAACAAAGCTATCAAAAAAGGCAAAATAGGTACAGTTGTTTTAGGCAGGGATCATCATGATGTTTCCGGAACAGACTCACCATATAGAGAAACATCAAACATATACGATGGTTCAAGATTTACAGCTGACATGGCTATACACAATGTAATCGGAGATAGCTTTAGAGGAGCAACTTGGGTTTCCATCCACAATGGTGGTGGTGTTGGCTGGGGAGAAGTTATAAACGGTGGATTTGGTATGGTTCTTGATGGTAGTAAGGATGCAGGAAGACGTTTAGAGTCAATGCTTTTCTGGGATGTAAACAACGGTATTGCCCGTAGAAATTGGGCAAGAAACGAAGGTGCTATTTTTGCGATTGAAAGAGCTATGAAATCGGAACCAAGCTTAAAAGTTACTGTCCCAAATTTAGTTGATGAAAAACTACTTGCTAATTTATAACCAGTGCTCTAATTAAGAATAGGCTTAAACAGAAGCGCATAAAACAATTACTATGAAAGTATTCAAACTACTTACTATTACAATTGCTATACTATTAACATCATGCGCTTCTGTTAGAGTAACTTCCGACTATGACACACAAGCTACATTTGATAATTACAAAACTTTTGCTTTCTTTAAACCAGGAATTGACAAAGTAGAAATTTCTGATTTAGATAAAAAACGAATTCTTAGGGCTATTGAAAAAGAAATGCTCGCCAAAGGATTCACCAAATCAGAATCTCCTGATTTATTAGTTAATATCAATACCAAAACTGAAAAAAACATAGATGTCTATAGTGCTGGTATTGGGTACGGGTGGGGGCCTTGGTATAGCGGATATAACAGACAAGTATCTAGCTCAACCAATGGAGTGCTATATATTGATTTAATCAATGCAAAAGACAAACAATTGGTTTGGCAAGGACGCGGATCAGGTTATTTGACTCACAATGTAGAAAAGAAAGATGCCAGAACACAAGAATTTGTAACTCAAATTTTAGCCAAATACCCTCCAGGAACAGACAAAAAATAATTATTAAATACTATTTAGAAAAAGCCAAAACAATTAATTGTTTTGGCTTTTTCTATTTATACAACTTCTGACCGCTAAATGCATATTTAAAACCGTTCGTCATATTTCGTATCTAAAGACAAGGCTATCCACTTACTTTTGACTTATCATTAATCAAAAACTGAACAATTATGAAAAAGAAAATCATTTACGTAGGTATAACCACACTAACTTTTCTATCAATTATTTTACTAGACACACTAGCTTTGGATAATGTATTTGACGAGAACGCCAAAACAAGTGATATTACAGAACTTCTTTCTAAAGAATTACACTACAAAGAAATCAATACTATAAGTGCAAATGGATTTATGGTATCTGAAGACATTTATGGCGATTCTCATCTAATAACCATAAACAAAAGTATTTTAAAAAGTATTACTAAAAAAGAGGCCGTAAAAATTCAAGAGCTATTCAATAAAGATTTAAATCATTTTAAAGAAGCAGACTTCATTGAATTAACTTTTAATGGCATTAATTCTGAAAACAAGAAAATTGTTTTTAAAAGAGGGGAAATAACAAACTTCTAATCAAAAAATGAATAACTATGAAAAATTCAACTAAATTTTTAATAGGACTTGTTATTGGCGTCTTATTGTACTACTTATTTGACTCCCTTCTATTCGTTTCAGCTTTCCTTTTTGCATATATAATTATAGAACCTGCATATACTAAGTTTAAAAACAAGAAATAAACTTCAAACCGTTTACATAAGTTTAAGCACCAATCATCATATTTCTAAAAAAGAAAAGGCCTCTATAAATACATTTACATCATCAATCAAAAAAAACGAACAGTTATGATTACTTTTATCTTAAAATTTATCAACGTATTAATTGAATTTATTATTCAACTAATTTTCTAATAGTATAAACTAAAAATATATTTTTATCTAAATTGTTTAACACTATACACATTCTCAACTCAATTTAAACAAGTTAATTAAAGAATACTATATATAATTTTATTTTGGAAATCATCTTGAGTGTTGCTTATATTAGCAGCACTATCATCAACGAATAATAGCTATTACTTAACAAGTAAAATGATTATGAAATTAACAAACAATAAATACTATCTTATTTTCAATCTATTAGGGTGGATACTTTTATTCTTTGTTACTTTAGCAGGCCCAAAGATATTTCTCAACACAAAAGAGCTAGCCACAGAAATCATTACTTACATTTGGGCAGAAAGTATTCTATGTGCGATACTTGCCTACCTCAGCTGTTTTATAGTTTCATACTATATCGATCTAAAAGTCGATTTTAAATCAAATATTAAAAGGCATATTTTAAAAATTGTTTTTGTTTTTATTCTAACCCAAATTATTTATTCACTGATAATTTGGCCTGTTTTAGATTTTTTCGCAGAACTTATAAAGCAGAAATCTACCCCTATAACATTAGTTGGAAAAACATATAATGTCTTTTATTTCCTAACCTTATTTAGTATTTGGTTATTTGTATTTTTAACTATTAAAATTTATCATCAGCTAAAAAGTGTTCAATTAAAACAATTAAAGCTAGAAGCAAATTTAAAAGAATCTCAACTCAATACTTTAAAAGGTCAAATCAACCCACATTTTATTTTCAATAGCTTAAATAACATTCGCGGACTAATTCTAGAAGACACCAGAAAATCTAGAGAAATGATTACCCGTTTGTCTGAAATGTTACGTTACTCACTTACTAAAAACGATATAGATGCTATAAGCTTAACAGATGAATTAGAAATGGTAGACAACTATATTGCGATTTCTAAAATACAAATGGAAGATCGTTTACAGTTTGATAAAAATATAGAGTTAAACCCTCAGGATGTCAAAATACCACCTATGATTATACAAATGCTGGTAGAAAATGCTGCTAAACATGGCATTTCCAACTTAAAAAACGGTGGTATTATTAGCTTAAACATAAAACAAAAAGACAACAAGTTACTGATTGAAGTATCCAATCCAGGGCAATTATCAATCGACTCTAAATCTACCCAGTTAGGTTTGAAAAACATTCAACAACGATTGGCGTTACTATATAAGGAAGCAGCGAATTTTTATTTAGAAGAACAAAACAGCCAAGTATTAGCAACGATCCAAATTCCTTTATAATGACTATAAATGCTGTAATAATTGAAGATTCTCGTTTGGCAAGAAATGAGTTAAAAGAATTAATAAAAGATTTTCCGAATATTAACTTATTAGGAGAAGCCGAAAATGTAGATAATGGCATTGCATTAATAGAAGAAACTAAACCTGATTTATTGTTTTTAGATATTAATATGCCTGAAAAAAATGGTTTTCAATTACTAGAAGAGCTTGATGAGGCTCCAATGGTTATTTTCACAACAGCTTTTGACGAATACGCTATTAAATCTTTTGAGTACAACGCACTAGATTATTTGCTAAAACCAATAAACGCTAAACGTTTTGAAAATGCATTAGATAAAATTACAGAACGCTTAACTACAGTTTCAACAGAAGCTACAAACACAAAAAAACTGACAGAAACTAGCCAAATTTTCATTAAAGACGGTGAAAAGTGTTGGCTAGTTAAAATATCCGATATCATTCTTTTTGAGATTGTTGGAAATTATACACGTGTATATTTCGAAAACAATAAACCACTGCTCTACAAATCTTTAAACCAAATTGAAGAGAAATTACCTAATAGCAATTATTTTAGAGCCAACAGGCAGCAAATTATCAACACAAACCATATAAAAAATGTTATCCCATGGTTTAGCGGTAAACTTAAATTAGAAATGACAAATGGTGTTGATGTAGAAGTTTCTAGAAGACAAAGTCAGAGTTTTAAAGAGCGGTTAAGTTTGTAAACTTTCATAAAAACAATCTTATAATTATGTAACATAAGTTATTTCTTTTCTTCAATGTCTTCCTTATTTTTGAAAAATGAAAACTATATTTTATCTAGCATTACTTTTACTCTTTATAGCTTGTGGCCAAAAACAAAAAACAAGCGTACAAAAAAAATATATTACTACTAAAGTAGCTCTTGGTGAAAAGCTGTTTTTTGACCCTATCTTATCACTAGATAATTCTATTTCTTGTGCAGATTGTCACCAACCACAATTTGCTTTTGCCGACAACAAAGCATTTTCTGTAGGAGTTAACGATAGTTTAGGGAATCGAAACACACCTTCGGTAATGAATATAGCTAGTCGTCCGTTTTTCTTTCATGATGGTAGAGCAGCTACTTTAGAAGAACAAGCCACTATGCCGGTAGAAAACCCCGTAGAAATGAACTTACCTTTTTCAGAAGCTGTAAAAAGAGTTAAGATTAATAAATCATATTTTAATTTATTCAACAAAATATACCATACCGAACCTAACAAGGAAAACATCACCAATGCTTTAGCTGAATTTCAGCGAAGCTTAGAGAGCGATGGTAGTGCACCTCACGATCTTTGGATGAATGATATCGACACTCTTGCTATGAGCTCTTCTCAACAAAGAGGAAGAAACCTCTTTTTATCTGATGAATTTAAATGTTTCGATTGCCATTTTGGACCTGACTTTACGGGTGATGAATTTAGAAATATTGGTTTGTACGATGGAATTACCTTAAAAGATATGGGTAGATATGATGTTACTAAAGACTCTGCTGATATTGGTAAATTTAAAGTTCCTGGTTTAAGAAACGTAGCTCTTACGGCACCTTATATGCATGATGGTAAATTTAATACACTTGAAGAAGTAATTGACTTTTACAGCAACCTTTATGATTTTGTAGAAAAACCAGTAAATATTGACAGCCTAATGGTAAAACCTTTAAATCTATCAGAAAATCAAAAAGAAGATTTAGTTAATTTTTTACACTCCCTTACCGATAAAAATATTCCTTACCAAAATAGAAAGAGCTAAGCATTGTTTGTTATCTTATTTCTTTGACCAAAAGCTGTTTATATACAATAGTAAAGGCTACTCAAACCGAGTAGCCTTTACTAATAATAATATTCTTAATACGCTAACAACTCCTCAATCTTCACTTTCACTTTTTCAGTAGAAGGGATCATCGTTTGCTCTAATACTGAATTCAATGGTATGGCTGGCATATTCTCACTACCAATAGTCATAACGGGAGCGTCTAAATATTTAAAACATTTCTCCTGTACCAATCCGCTTAAGGCTCTACCAAAAGAATTATTAGTTGGCTCTTCAGTTACAATTAAACATTTCTTTGTCTTTTTAACAGACGCCAAAATAGCTTCCTCATCTAACGGATATAGTGTTCGTAAATCTACAATCTCTACATTTTCTTTTAAATCTTTAGTTGCATTTAGTGTCCAATGTACTCCCATACCGTAAGTTACTACCGTCATAGTTTCTTCTTCATCTTGCTGCCAAATTTCTTGTACTGTATTCGCTTTCCCTAAAGGCAAAATATAATCTTCTGCAGGTTCAATGGTTCTTGCTGCATCTGTTCCTTTTACTTTAGACCAATACAATCCTTTGTGTTCTAAAAACACTACTGGGTTAGGATCATGATATGCTGCTTTTAGCATTCCTTTTAAATCAGCTCCATTACTTGGATACGCAATTTTAATCCCTCTAATATTAGTTAAAATCGATTCAATAGAAGATGAATGATACGGCCCTCCACTTCCATACGCTCCAATTGGAATACGTAAAATCATAGATATTGGCCATTTACCATTTGACAAATAACAACTTCTACTTACCTCAGTAAATAATTGATTGATACCTGGGAAAATATAATCCGCAAATTGAACCTCAACAATTGGCTTTAATCCCGCTGCTGACATTCCTACTGTAGACCCTACAATAAATGCTTCTTGAATTGGTGTATTAAATACACGTTCATCTCCAAATTTTTGCGCTAATGTAGCTGCTTCTCTAAACACTCCTCCTAGTCTACCTCCAACATCTTGTCCGTAAAGCAAACATTCTTTATGCTCACGCATGATTTCTTCAACTGCAAATAAAGCACAATCTACCATTACTACTTCTTCCTTGTCAGCCGGAGCTCTTTCACCTGTTTCTTCAGTTATTGGTGTTGGTACAAAATCGTGGGTAAATAAATCTGACGGAGATGGATCTTCTGCCTGTAAAGCTCTTTCAAAATCTGACTTCACTAAAGTAATAGCTTCAGCTTCTATTGCATCTACTTCATTCTGTATAAAACCTGCATCTAATAATTGCTTCTGTAGTACTGGGTAAGGATCACGAGAACGTGCTTCTTCTAAATCATCACGATACCATTCCATACGCACACCAGAAGTATGGTGGTTTAATAACGGAACTTTTGCATGTAATAATACTGGTCTACGTTCTTCTCTTATTATTTTTAAAGCTTTTTCTACTGCTTCATAAGATTCAGCAAAGTTAGCACCATCAATAGTCATGGCTTCCAATCCGTTGAATCCTCTTGCATATTCAAAAGCATCTTGCGCTCTAGTTTCTTCTGCATTAGCAGATATATCCCAACCGTTATCTTGCACTAAATACAAAATAGGTAATTGCTTTAAAGCAGCCATTTGAAAAGCCTCTGAAATTTCTCCTTCAGTAACAGAAGCATCTCCCAACGAACACACCACCAGTGGTGGATTATCTTGCTCACTCATACGGATTGCTTCGTTAATATTCTTAATACCAACATTTTCTTTATACCAAAACCCCATTGCAACTCCTGTTGCAGGAATGGCCTGCATACCTGTTGCAGAAGATTGATGTGGTATTTTTGGTTTGTCAGCATCATTTAAACTCGGGTGACAATAATAAGTCCTTCCTCCTGAAAACGGATCGTCCTTTTTAGCCAATAACTGTAACATTAAATCATATGGCTTCAATCCGAATGATAATAACATAGCATCATCTCTATAGTATGGAAATGCATAATCTTGTGGCAACAATTGCATTCCTAAAGCTGTTTGTATTGCTTCATGTCCTCTAGAAGTGGCATGCACATATTTAGATACTAATTTGAAGTTATCCTCATACAGCGTTGCCATTGCCTTTGCTGTACATAGATTAGCGAATCCTTTTTGTAATGTTTCCTTAGATAATTGATGTTTTGTCGTCATTTCTTTCGTTTCCATAATCTTATTTTTATTCTGAGATTTCTCCTATCGTCGAAATGACAAGCAACCTCTATAATTAATAATCGTATTTCTACAATCTTTAACCTTATTTTACTTCTATATTATATTTTCTTAATAACCCCAGTACTTCAGGCATTGAAAACTTTGCTTTTTTTATTTTATTTATTTCTGGATCAATCACATAATTAAATGATGATCTGAAATCTGATTTTTCAAGTATAGAACGTTCAAATATTGCTGATTTAAAATCACAATTATTGAATATTGAATTTGTCAAATCTACCTCTGTAAAATCCACTTGTTGTAGCATACACGAGTTAAATTTTGTTCCTTTCATTTTCATTTGATAAAACGAAGCCAAATTCAAATTAGATTCATTGAATTCAACAGAAAACAAAAAATCACTGCAATTGTTAAATAGTAATCCTAATAACTTGCATTTTAAAAAAGTAACATCATTAAAAACCGTATGCTTTAAATTAACATTACTTAAATCACAGTCTTGAAATTCACATTCTGTAAAGGACACATTAGACAAGTCTGAATTTGAAAATATACAGTTCGTGAACGTACAGTTATCGTATTCTCCTTTTGCCAAAGCTATTTGTGAATAGTCTTGCTTTTCAA
>Ga0209291_1000226_pt1 | contig 55940 bp, 54 predicted proteins | sample GOMGulsemesocosm_FD_184633 | JGI IMG/M metagenome (GOLD analysis project Ga0209291, IMG submission 184633) | Methane-oxidizing microbial communities from mesocosms in the Gulf of Mexico - GOM9B Gulf of Mexico (SPAdes) (version 2) | ecosystem: Environmental > Aquatic > Marine > Cold seeps...
GTACTGGCATCAGGAAAAGGAGAGGTTTTAGCAAAGTCAAATGCTTGATTTATGGTTTCTTTCACTTGTTGACGAATGTTTGCCATAGCTTGTTGCGTCATAAGGTTATTATCTGCTAGCCACTGTTCAAAACGAGCAATGGGCTCTAGTTTTTGCCAACTTAAAAACTCTTCTTCGCTGCGATATCCTAGTTGATTATCATAATTTGGCCCACAATGTTCACGCCAACGGTAAGTCGATAATTCAACAAAAACGGGACCTTCACCCCGCTTAATTTCGTCAACGACTTGCGTAAGTAATTGATGAGCAGACACTACATCGTTACCGTCACCTGAATACGTTTTCAAGCCAAGGCCTGCAACCATTTCGTTTATTTTTCGACCTTTAGGTTGTCGATTTTCTAGACCACTATAAACAGAATATAAGTTATTTTCACAAACAAATAATACCGGTAAATTCTTTAGCGCTGCAAAATTAGCCGCCTCGTAGAATACGCCTTCTTCTATTGCGCCATCACCAACAAAAACAACACTAATATTTTTTTCTTTGCGTATTTTTTGTGAAAGCGCTAAGCCAACACCGATAGGGATAGTATTACCCACAATTGCGGTACTGCCTTTAAAACCGACACTTTCGTCAATTAAGTGCATTGAACCACCACGCCCACCACTACAGCCACTCGCTTTACCATAAATTTCTGCCACCATTGCTTTAGGGCAACCACCTTTAGCTAAATAATGAGCATGGGAGCGATGAGTAGAAACGGCTAAATCTTCATGAGTTAAACATACAGATAAAGCTGCTGGAACACCTTCTTGCCCTATCGATAAATGTGTTGGGCAACGCATTTCACCTTCAGGATAGTGCTTAGCAATCGCTTCTTCTAAATCTCTAATTAAATAAAGCTTTTCAAGAATTTGTTGTTGATGATCTAGATTATCAATGAGCATATTTTCACCTTTGGTTTATGGAATAAACCAATAATAATCGCCGGTATAACCAACGTCTTTAAAAAAAACTTTCCACTCGTCTACATGCATCATTGTCTTAGCAGTTAAGTTCCAAGCTTCCATACGCTCTTTTTCTTCATCATTACGATAAGCATCTACAGTAATAAAGCTTTTACCTTTAGAGACTCGCTCAACTTCCTTTAAGGCAGTAGCTAGCTCTTCTTTTTCTAAGTTATGTAATGTTGTAATTGAAATAACCGCATCAAAACTATTATCTTCAAAAGGTAACTCAATGGCATTAGCAACCTTCACAAAAGGTCTTACGTCATCAACGGCATGTTCGATAGCATATTCAGATACATCGATACCGTTAATAGAGATACCTGGAATTAATTGTTTGAAGTCATGCAGCATAAAGCCTTTTGCACAACCGACATCCAAAACTTTACTACCAGCAGATAAATTAAAATGCTGTTGAAAAGTCGGGATAACGGGCTGCCAAAATCTAGCATTGTAACCAAAACCACCATAACCAGTGTCTCGGCTACCATCAAAAAATTCTTTTCCAAATTGGCGAGCTATTGCTCTGTCTGCATCGGTTTTCTCCAAACCACGAGCGCTAACATCACGCTTAGTTTTTGGATAATTAATCATTAAATCAATTTCTGTTCCCACAATTACTCCTTAATGGGCGGCCAAACTTTCTATGATGCTCATGGCAACATGATCAACTTGGTCGTCAGTTAGTTCCGGATAAATAGGTAAGCTTAAAATACGTTTTGCTTGTGACTCAGCTTGGGGGAAGTCTCCAGCTTGATAACCTAAGTTTTGTGCTGCCTTCATTAAATGCAGCGGTATCGGATAATGTATCTTAGTATCCACTCCCCGTTCAGCAAGTTGTGCGCTTAACTTCTCACGATCATCCACTTGAATGACAAAGTTATGAAAAACAGGACAGTTATCATTTGACCAAACAGGGCATTGCACATGCAATTTAAGCAGGTGATGATAACGTTTAGCAATTTCTTGAAAGCGAGAAGTCCAGCTTGAAAGGTGAGGGATTTTAGCTAATCCTATTGCCGCTTGCAAAGTGTCACAACGACTATTAAGTCCCCACTTTGCTGATTCATCACGATTAAATAAACCATGGTTGCGTAGCAAGTTAATCTCATCAGCGAGTGCTTTATTGTTGGTAGTTATAAACCCCGCATCACCGAGTAAATGAAAATTTTTCAACGGATGTAAACTGAAACAACCTATATCACCCAAGCTACCCACTTTTTTGTTTTTATACGTTGCGCCAATTGCTTGGGCCGCATCTTCAATAATTTTAATGCTTCTGGGTTCTGTAACCGTTTTTAAAGCATCAATATCGACGGGGTTTCCCGTTAAATGCACAGCGATAATTGCTTTCGTTTTATCGGTTATTGCCGCATGGACACTATCAATATTAAGATTATAGTCAGCGCCGACATCGGCAAATTTAATGGTGGCACCAACAGCTGCAATAGCACCGGCAGAAGCAATAAATGAATTAGGGGCCGTAATAACTTCGTCACCTACACCGATATTCAAGGCTCTAAGCGCTAAAATTAAAGCATCTGTGCCATTGCCAACACTTAATGCATATTTAGTTTCACAGACATCAGCGAGGGCTTTATCGAAAGAGTGAGTATCTTCACCCATAACATACATGCCAGAACGACCTACTCGTTTAAAGACATCAACAAGCTCGTCTTCCATAACCGAAAACTGGGCTGCGACATTGACAAAGGGTACACGTAAGTAAGCCATTATCGGTAAAACTCTTTTATTGTTGAAGCAACAAAATCAAGTTCTTCAAAAGTTATAAATTCATGCACAGGCAAAGATAAACAGTTATCGGCAATGTGCTCAGCAACGGGGAAGTCACCTTTTTGATGCCCCATAGATTTAGCCGCAGGTTGTAAGTGCATAGGAATAGGATAATGCACTTTCGCATCTATACCCTTATTCTGCAGATACAACTGTAACGCGTCACGCTTTTCAAATAACCCCATATATAAATGAAACACTGCTTTTTTATTAGCATCTCGTTTAGGCATTGTTACCTGAGCAATATCTTTTAGCGCTTGGTCTAAATAAAGCGCATTATCAATGCGCTTTTGGCTAATATGACTGATTTTATTGTCTAATAAATGCTGAGCAACTACCGCTTGTACTGTATCTAAACGCGAGTTATAAGCCCACTGAGCGCAGTTATCGCGATCTATTAAGCCATGATTACGGATCAAATATAATTGCTTAGCTAGTGCCTCGTCATTGGTAACAATAACACCGCCATCTCCCCACACATTCAAATTTTTCAGTGGGTGCATACTAAAGCAGGCCACGTCTGAAACACTGGCAATGCCTTGGCTTTTATATTGACTTAGAATGCCATGACAAGCATCCGCTATAACCTTTAGATTATTCGCCTTAGCAATTTTATTGATAGCATCCATATCACAAGGGACACCCGCCCAATGAACAGGCATGATCACTTTTGTGTTAGCGGTGATTGCATTTTCAATCAAAGTAACATTTATGTTGTGATCGATTCCCGCATCAACAAATACCGGTGTTGCTCCTGCAGTAACAATAGCGCCGATAGTGGCAAAAAAAGTATAAGGTGTAGTAATAACCTCGTCGCCTTCACCGACTCCTAATGCTTTTAAGCTCAAAAATAGTGCGTCTGTGCCGCTGCCAACTCCTATACCAAATTTGCCATCATTCATTGCAGCAAAGTCTGTTTCAAACTTATCAACCGCACGGCCTAAAGTGTAATCACCTTGCTCTATAACGTGGGCAACCTTTTTCATAATTTCCGGGTAATCAGCAAACTGACGATCCAAATAGTTATGATTGATGGGGAACTCACCTGTGGCTTTATATTGTTGTGGATAAAAATTTGTTGTCATACATTTACGCTTTATGAATATAGTTAAAAGGTTGCTGTTTAATCTCAGTCCAATGCTGATTTACCCATGAAATAGTTTTAGCTATTCCTTGCGATAAATTAACTTGCGGCTGCCAGCCAAGTTCTTTTTGTGCTTTGTTGTCATCCATTAAATACTTTAAATCTTTACCCGGACGGTCATCTGCCATATCGACCATATCAGCAAAATCAACTGATAATTCTTGATAAACTATTTCAACTAACTCACGGATAGTGACAAAGTCTTGCGTAGAAAAGTGATAACTTTCACCAATAACGCCATGTTCAAGGGCTGCTAAAATGCCTATTGCAGCATCATCACCATAAATAAAGGCTCGTGTTGCTAAACCACCGCCATGGAGCGGTAATCTCTTGCCTAATTTAGTGTAAATAATTGCCCGCGGAATAATGCGATATAACTGCTGTGTTGGACCATAAAAATTGGAGAAACGCGTAATAATTGCAGGAAAGTTATGTTGCTGAACAAATGCATTAAGGTGCATATCAATAGCTGCATGGCTGACGGCATAAGGCGTACTTGGTGAATAGTTTTGAGATTCTTTTATCAGTTGGTCAGTACTGCCATACACTTCAGGCGTCGATACTCTAAGATAACGTTTTAAAAAAGATTGCTGGTTTAAAAAAGTGATTAATTTGGCTTTCGATACAAGATTGGTTTGGTACCACTGTTCGGGCTGCTGCCAGCTCTCAGCGACCATGCCCTGTCCTGCAAGATCAACAATATATTCTGGCTGATATTTAAGAATGACTTGGCAAATTTGATCAAAATGCAGATTCAAATCTAATGCATAAAATTGATATTGAGTTGCCTCTGAAAAGCCAGCCAACCGGTAAGGTGTCATACACGCGGCCTGTTCGGGAGAACGATTAATACCGATCACCTTATAGCCCGCTAATAGAGCCTGCTCAACTAAGCAACCTCCAGCAAAAGAATTTGAGCCTAATACTAATATTGTTTTCTGTTGGCTCATTAAATATTTCTCATTGTTATCATATTACTCATCACACACCTTCATCACATAACAAGCGCATCAACATATGGCCGACAACAAGCTGTAAATCTTCAGAAATTTGCATATCATTAATATCAAAATGCAGTGGTAAGTCTAATATTTCTTTTGCTTTACCTCCGGTATAACCAAGAATACCTGCGGTATACATGCCTAATTTTTTGGCAACATCTATCGCTTGAATAATATTTTCAGAATTTCCACTGCCGGTCAGTACCAGTAATATGTCGCCTTCATTGCCTTTTACTTCGAGTTGACGAGAAAAGATTTTGTCATAGCCAATATCATTGCCTAAACAGGTGAGTACAGAGGCATTCGCTGAAAGAGCTTCAACACGAAGTGCTTTAGCCTTTTGAGGACTAATACCATAAAGAAAATCGTTCGCTAAATGTTGAGCATTACCTGCACTACCACCATTACCACAAATATAGAGTGATTTTCCGCTAACGATTAATTGCTGTAATTTTTCAGCTAAAATATCAACATCAGTCCAATCATTACTCGCCAGTTGAGCCGCTAATGATTGGGCATATTTCTTACATGTAAAGTTACTCATAAAGTTAGGACTCTTTTAATACGTTTTTCTGCATCCATTTCAAGTTATACCATTTGTCTTGATCAACCAATAATCCTTGATTGTAAGCAACAATCATTTCTTCAATCGCTATGCTTACATTTTTTTTAGGTTTGAAACCCGTCGCTAATAATTTGTCAGAGTTAACACGGTATGAGCGTGGATCATTAGAAGCCGTAGTGATGACTTCAGCATCAATTTTTTCTTTAATTATTTCTGCGATTTCGCCCACTGTAATATTTTCAAAACCTGCGTTATAAATCCCGGTAACTTGAGGGTTATCTAAGAGAAAAACATATAAATCAGTAATGTCATCAATATGGATATTGGGCCGTGCTTGCTCACCACCAAACACCGTTATCTTGCCATTTTTTAAAGCTTGCATGGTTAGCATATTTACCGCGACATCCAAACGCATGCGTGGAGATAACCCGCAAACAGTTGCTGGCCTGACAATTTGCACGGTCATATCTTCGCTATAGCTCATTAAAACGCGTTCTGAAACCATTTTGGTTTTGTTATATTCAGAGAGCGGTTCTAATGTTAGTTCTTCAGTTACACTGTCTTCATCTTTTACACCATAAACACTACCTGAAGAGGCATAAACAAAGTGTTTAATTCCTTCACGTTTTGCTCTATCAGCCAATTGCATTGTCGCTAAAGCACTCGTTTCCCAAGTAAGTTTTGGATCTAAATCACCGCATGGGTCATTAGCTATTGAAGCAAGATGAATAATCGCGTCAATACCATTTAAGGGGATGGATGGAGTGTCGATCACATCACCTTTTATTACCGTGAGGTTTTCGTGTTCCGGCAATTGATTACCAAACCACTGCATGTCAAAGGCTACGACTTGATAGCCTTTACTTAATAACTTAGGGACTAACACACTGCCTTTATAACCGGTTGCGCCCGTTACTAGAATTTTTTTCATAGATGTATTCACTTTTAGCAAAATAGTTCTTTATTTTGGTTCAAAAAACAATCGGATATTACGATATTAGATCTTTTATAAATATAATTTTCTGGTAGCAATGCTTGATGAGCGAGTTGTTCACGTGTAAATGTTGCATCAATGATTTTATCTTTTACTATTTTCTCAAATTCAATGGTCGCTTCAAGCAGCTCTTCCACACTGTTATCTATATACGAAATACCATGTTTGGAAAATGTTTCACCTGAAAAAGTAAGCAATATAGGTTTTTCTGAATCTGGAGATAATGTTTGACCATTACAAACATCCATGAAATTAAGTAACTGACCATGCTGCATTATTTTTTTAGGAATATATCTACCATATTTAGAATAACCGCCACTGTAAGGAGCAATATTGGTTATTAATGTAGGAATATCAAACATTGCTGCAATACCATATGGTCCGCTAGAAGAAGCTAACATAAACTCACTTTCAGCGATTAAAAAGACTTCCAGAAAGTCGCCATTCTTTTCATCTCGATTAACGCAAAAGTCAAAATAGGAAGGTGAGTTTATAGCTAATTCCTGATTGGTATCAGCCCCAATACGGCAAACTTTGTACCCTTGAGCAATTAAATATTCAATTGCTGGTAAATACGTTGCGATATCTGCATCTCGGAAATTATGGTAAGAGAAATCTCGTTGTCTAAATTTCTCACTTAAATAGGCACTATCTCGAATATGAAAAGTAACAAGTTTGTCTTCTTTTTTAATGCCATATTCTGATAACAGCGACCAAGCTTTATCTTTGTCGCTACTTGGTATTTCAGTACATATCGGATGCTTGTTATAAATATCGACTAAATTATTTATGCCATTGGTATTAATCTCATCTTCTGGCACTCCTCTTAATTGATTCGTTAAATCATAAGGAAATTCTGCATAGAAAAAATCATCAAGTAACGTTGGTCTTGATGCAAATAAGTTGAATAGAAATTTATTTTCAATTACGTGTGCCATACCTTTCAGTACGTTAAACAGGTAATGATTAGCAACGAAAGAGCCACCATAAATAAACAAATATAAACAATGATTCTCCCCTTCACCTTCTTTTTGTCTGAATAAGGGTTCTATTTCACAGGCTAAATGCCCTATTCGAGGAGTCGTTATTATATTAATTTTCACTCGCGTATATTTAGGATCAACTTCTTTTAATACGCTGATTAATAAATTTAAACATTCTTCATCGTTGGGATCTACACTCAAGGCAAATGCTAATGCAATAATTGCACTACCAATATCATTTCGCTCTATATATGCGCGATACAACAATACAAATGCAGTGACATCCGTACTACGCACATTCGCGTAATTTTCTAAAGTGGAAAGGTGCTTAGTAATACTGCCTAACCCCTCTAATGCTTTCAATTGATAAAGCATATATTCACCATTGTGCGGGTCTTTGGCGAGTAATTGTTGCGCAGTAGACAGCATATTGTGAAAATCACCTAACTTGTCATATTCATTAATATTTATTAATAATGTACTAACGCTTAATTTTGAGTTCATAAAACAAACACTCCTTCCTAAATTATTTTCAGCTAATAGGTTTACGTAACTTCCACTGACCATTTTCTCGCAACCATAAATGTGGCGTACGGTTTTTTTCAATCACATCGTAAAATTTCTGCTCACTAATATCCATATAACCTAGACAGTCAGCTAAATATTTCTGAGGAAACTCACCATCGAAACGTCTGATCAGTGCAACGGCTTCTTCACGAGTAATATCGCCATTGCGAATTTCTTGAGCAGAATCATAAGTTGCTCGACCTATGCCAAATTTGATATAGGTCGTGTAAAAATGAAACCAATCAATTTTGTCATCTAAAGAACTGTATTTACTGAAACTACCTTCTGTTCTTTCTTCATTAGGCATGAAATTCGAATTTTCTACTGAAAAATAGTAAGTTTCTTGCGGATGCCATTTTTGATAATAACCAAGATAATGAACTTCCGTTCCTACACGCTCTAATTCGTAAGGATTCGCAGGAAAGTAGGCATCTAAATCTGCTAAAGAAAACTTATATTCATCCATTAAATCTTTTGCACTAACCCCACTTAAAAAAAGATCTTCTAATTGATATTCCGCGGTATAGTATTTTTTGTCTCTGACCGGCTTATCATTATCCCCAATTGAGTTTCCGTATTCAGCTTCATTTTCTCCGAAAACAACTAAAGGTATATCAAATAAAGCCGACAATTTTGGCGCTAAATTTTTCTGTCCAAGAATAAACGGTTGAAAAGGATGACATAAGTTCTCAAAGGCTAATCGAGTTAAAATTTTATGTACTTTTCGATTTTGATTATAAGTATAATTAGCAAAGCCACTTTCTAACCAAGCTTCAAAATTGTATCGTCCAGACTGAGTGTATAATGCTGGTGGCCAGGTTATTAACAAAGGGTTCATGTTATATTTGTATTTCAAAATATGCGCGGCCATTACGCTATCTTTCCCGCCGCTGCCCGGACAAACAACATCATAACGACCATCGTTTCGACGAAACTTATTACAAAGCTCTTCTAATTCTTTCTCTCGCTCTTGCCAGTCAATTTCTTTCTTTTTTTCACTATAAGTACAAGCGTCACAAATGCCGTCTTTATTAAAGTAAATGGCTTCTTTTTTGTCCCCAGGTTTATTTTTAAATTCAACGGTTGAAGAAGGACGTTGATTATTCATTGAGCATTTTTTACAAAACTGTATATCTAACGGTAAGCCATGCATGCCAAATAGAGTTGTCACAATTTTTTCTCCTAGATATTATGTACAAAATTATGAAACACTTTCAATCCAGCTTCACGGCTCTTTTCAGGATGAAATTGCACCCCAAACAGATTGTTTTTTTCAATAGATGAAACAAAAGTGTGTTCGGAGTATCTTGATAAGGCTGACACATCAGTATAATTACTCATTTCGTAAGAGTGCATAAAATAAAACTTAGCATGCTCATTAATACCGGAAAATAAGGCGCTATTCTTTTGAACAGCAATGGTATTAAAGCCCATGTGAGGTAAAACCCCTTTACACTTTATTCTTCGAACTTCTGCATCAAGCACATTTAGCCCTTCTGTTTCGCCACGTTCATAACCCACCTGGGCAAACAGTTGCATTCCTAAGCAAATACCTAATGTCGGCAATTCTCTATTTGATATAGCTTCTCTTAAGCCGTTGACCAAATTGGCATCATGCAAATTGTTCATCGCATTAGAAAAACTGCCTACCCCTGGTAGTACGAGTTTATCAACTGCGCTTAAGGCTTCTGGGCTGCTGACTTTAACAACTTGACCACCGACGTGTTCAATCGCTTGTGAAATACTATGTATATTTCCTGCAATGCCATAATCCACAATACCGATAATAGGACTCATAAGCTCACCTCAATACCCTTATCAGCTAATGCTTGTTTAATTTCTAAAATGGTCAGTCGATTGTAATGAAGTAAAGAGCTTACAGCGATACCACTAGGATTGTACGTTGTAGCAACATCGACGATATCTTTAAGAGAACCAGACCCACTTGCGACTACAACCGGAATATTAATTGTTGAAATAACATTTTCAATCAGTTGGTTGTCAAATCCTTGTTGCCGACCATCTTTATCAACAGATTGCAAAATAATCTCTCCGGCACCACGTTCCTGAACTTCTGACGCCCAAGAAAGCGCATTTTTGTTGCTTGGAATTCGTCCACAATCAGTGTAACAATTCCAATGAGTATCATTAAAATTTTCTTGCGTTCTTTTTGCTTCGATATTAATAACCACAGCCTGAGATCCGAATATTTTAGCTGCATCATCAATAAGTTGAGGATTCTCCTGTACTGCATGTGTATTTAATGCGACCTTATCGGCGCCATTATGAAATAATCTTGAGAAGTCTTCGATACTTCTCACCCCTCCACCAACACAAAAAGGTACAAACAACTGATTAGCGGCAGCTTTTATATCATTCAATAAGATCTCTCGTTGATACAAACTAGCAACAATATCAATGTAAACGATTTCATCAGCACCTTGTTGATAATATTTTTGCACCAGCTCTACAGACTTTCCTATTTTTCTTAAGCCTTCAAAATGAACAGGTTTGATTACATATGGAGGTTTTACATCCAATTTAGCAATAATTCTCACGCCAAAATCCCTAATATTTCATAAAACAAATAGTTATAATAAAAAAGTTTGTATAACTTGCTATATTTACTACTTTAAAATTTATGTAATCTATAAGCAAATTTTACACCAGCATTTTAATGGTGATTACGACCAACAGTTAACTATCTACAGGTATGACAATAATTCCCTTGAACGATGTAGAATCAAAAGCTGATTTGGGCATTAATATTGCTTTACTGAACAATAAAACAAAAACAATCATACAGAAAGTCAATTTTTTGGCACTGAATATTAGGTGATTTAGCTTTATACTTATCTTCGCTAACTGAAAATATTACCTTTAAAAACGGAAGAAACATGTCTGACACTAGCTACCAAAATGAAGAACGATTTTTAAAAAATAAGCACGATGAAGAATATTTATATTCCGTAAATCGACACACTTTTCAGCATGAGAAATCGGCTAATTTATATAAAGTTCATTTTGATGAAAAGCTTAAGGATAGTGAAAGTCTGTATATAATTTTAGGTACCGATTCAGGTCTTTTAGCAAAATTTATCATGGAGCAAGAGCCTCCTCAAAATACTCGCTATTTGTTTATTGAACTCCCTCATATTATAAAGAGAATAACCGCTTCTTTACCGGCAGATTATGACAAGTCTACCTTTGCATTTACCACACCTGACGAATGGGAGTTTGCTGCAGAAGAACTTGAGGTGAACATATACATATATAAGGATAATACTCACTATATAAAATCTTTTTCTGCGATAGATGCCTATATCCCTGAATACCAAGCAGCAAACGTTGCTATAGTAAAAGCCTATGAAGTTCTTATGTTTTTTACACGTGCCATAGTAGGCGTATATCCTTTTATGACTAAGCAATTGATGAATATTAGCGAAAACAAATATTCATCAACCCTTTTAAAGGATAGTTTCAAAGATAAAACATGTATTATTCTAGGTGGAGGACCATCTCTTGATGAGGATCTAACCTGGATAAAAGCGAACCAAAAAAACATTGTTATTATTGCTGTATCACGCATAGCAAGAACTTTAATTAAACATAACCTTACACCTCATATTATCGTTTCCGTTGATCCTTACGATATGAGTTTTGATGTAAGTAAAGAACTATTACAACTTCCTGAAAAGGTTTTATTCCTACATGCTAATTGCGTGCATCCGTCTCTACTTGCTCAATGGCATGGGAGAAGTATTGTAATTGGCGCAAGATTTCCCTGGAAAGAAGATAGCGATGATGACTGCAGTATTATGGGGGGACCTACTGTCACAAACACAGCATTAAAAGCGGCAATAGAAATGGGTTGTAGTAATGTTTTATTGTCAGGTGTTGATTTATGTTATGCCAAAAGTGGAGTGAGCTACGCTAGTGATAGCAACGAAGCCAATATAGGTCCTACGATTGGAGAGCCGGGGTTATTAGTAGAAACTTATGCCGGACATATGGCTGAAACATTAATAGAATATGACAATGCTGTCATTCAGCTATCACGACAAGCCGAAACCGCCAAAACCCAAGGCGTTAATATATATAATTTATCAGAAAATGCTGCTAAAGCAGCGCATATATCCCACATTCCGACAACAGCATTATCATTTGAAAATGAAGAAGACAATATTTGGCAAATTATTGATGATACTGTCCCACAGCCAACGGTTGAAAACATTCAGCAAGACAATAATTTAATTCTCTCAAAAGTATCTAAAATGCTTCAAGGTGTTCAAACCGTTAACCGTTTAGCTCAAGAATCTTTACAATGTAATGAAAAACTTTTTCAAGAAAAAGGCGAAGAAAGCAAAAATTTCAAATATAAACTTCGCATGGACAAAATAGAAAAAAAACTTGATACAACATATGCTAAAGCTAGTAACTTCATTAAGAACTTTGGCCTAGATAAATTTATTACTTCTGCGCATACTTCTCATGACGAATGGTCTGACGATAAAATAGAAGAAACAGGTCGTTGTTATTATCAAGCTTACATAGATTCAAGCGAACAGTTAGTGGAAGAATTACAAACAACAATTCAGCGAATAAAAAGTAGAATTGAAGAAGAGAAATCTCCTGCTAATTTTTCTTTATTATGTGAACAATGGCAAAAAGACCAACATTATGGCAGAGCTGCTGTTTGGATAGGGGCAGCTCAGAGATTAGCTATTGCTCAATCTATCAAAGAACAAGAGTTATACTGTCACCAAATAGTGGCTTTTGAGGAAGTTCTAGACAGCCAAGAAAACCCGCAAATCGAAAGAGCTAAGTATCACGCATCTTTAGACAAAGTAAAAAGAAAAATCATTGGTCTTTTTCATCAACATAACGTTGAGGGATTGCACGTTATAGCAACAAGTCTAAACTTGTATGATGAAAGCAACAAGCAAGCTAAGGATCTATACTTATTAGCAACGGCATATGGTCATGCAACAAGTAAGGATGCAGAACAGGCGCTTGCTTTTTTTGAGCTATTACCAGCAGGTGTAATTTACGAGGATGAATTACAACAAATGACCTCGTTAGCAATTAAGCTAAAACTGTATCACAAGGCCGAAATATATCTACAAAGTTTAGCAAATATAGCGAATGTATATGCGCCACAATATGCAAAACTTCTCAAGTTAAATGGAAAAACAGAACTAGCAATTGACACATACACGCATTACTTATCTGAAAACACCGATGATATAAATACTTGGCTTTTGTTAGGTAAATTGTACTTTGAACTTGAAGCTTTTGATTCGGCTAAAATTGCTTTTAACCATATTACGACTCAAGATCCAACTAACGTGGTTGCTCTCGAATACTTGGAAAGTAGTCTTAAACAGCTTTAATTAAGATTAATGATGAACCTTTTTAGAAGTTGTTCAATCTGTCAATTGAGCAGCTTCTCTTATTTCCTTATTTCTAACCTTTTAACGTGACAATCTAAACCTTTTTTGGCACACAAGCTAGCAACATACTTCTTTACAGACTAACTTCTAACAACATAAATTTATGTAAAATCATTGCCCCATTAATGACCCCCTTGGAGCCATCATTATAGTCAAAGGTCCAGCTTCGTAATGGATCATCCTCATGTTTAGGGATATCAATTTCAATATTAAAATCATGGAAAGTATAATTTTTTACATTTGATTTTTCTAAATACTTTTCAAATGTCTTCATTGAAAAACAATTCCAGCCAGACTGCCATTGTGAATTTTTATCTTGTTCAACTGAACGGACTTTTAGTAAAACATCAATATCATCAGGGTTAAATATACCAAAGAGATATAGCTTGCCGTTATCTTTACTAACCAAATTCAAGGCATTATCTAACCAAGGTTCAAGGCTATCAAAGATAGAGTGTACCCCATTCATAAAAACAGCTTGATACTTGGTATCAGGTAACGTTGAAGCGTCACAAATATTTGCATGTATAAACTGACAGTTTTCGACTTCTTCTTTAGCCCGCTCTAACAAAGAAGGCATAACATCCATTCCTGTCAAATTGCTTTCAGGAAACTGTGATTGCAAATAAAAAAGGAAATCGCCTGTCGCACAACCAATGTCAAGCATCGCTAATTTGTCAAATGCTTTTAAATGGTTTTTAGCCTTAGCTATAATGAACTTAAAGTACTCTTTGGGCTCGTGCTTTCGTTGTTCTAAAAGGTACAATTGATCATGCTCTCTAACGACATTTACTTCTGATGACATTTACCTTTTCTCCTAAAATGAGATTTTACTTCTTTAATTTAATTCGCTAAACAAGTTAAATGCTTGCTGAAAATCGTCTTCTGTATCTATATCTATCGAGCTTCTTTGGTCCATTAGATAAGGGATTGTTCTTTCATTATAAAATTGCGATAAGTCTTTGGTAGACAAAACATAAATGGCTCCATTGGGCAATATGATTTCGGCATTATTTTGTCGCGCATGTTTGTTCTTATTTTGTTGTTGTGGGTCAATAAAGTCAGCATAACCTTGATTATTACATTTCATTATCCACTGATATTTTTCTTTTACTTTACAGCATGAAAATACTTGCACGTTTTCATTGAGGTTAAATAAATGCAGGGCCTCATCTATGTGTACTGATGTTCGTAATGGTGATGTTGGCTGGAGGTTGATCACGATATCAAATTTTCCATATTCATTTACCGCATGCTCATAACCATGAGACACTGCTTCGATTAAAGCATCGTTATCTCCTGACAGACTCTTGGGTCTCAATAAAACTTTAGCGCCATACTTTTTAGCTATCGTTAAATATTCTTCAGAATCTGTTGAAACAAGTACTTCATCAACATACTTGGATAACAATGCAGCTTCAATTGTCCAAGCAATTAAAGGTTTATTGTGAAATTCTCTAATATTTTTGTCAATTAAGCCTTTAGAGCCACTTCTAGCACCTATAAAAGCTAATACTTTTTGATTATTTATCATAAACGACTAAAAATCATTTCTAACATCAATTTGTGCTTGGTTAAAATCATTCATTTTTCCTATATCTAACCAATATTCATGTATCGGAAAAATAGCAACATCAAAGGCATCTGCAATTTGTTGTTCAATCAAACTAGGCATGTCTATGATTTGATTTTTTGATACTTTGGCAACTAATTCAGGATTAACCACATAAATACCGGCATTAACGAAATGACGTTGGAAAGGTTTTTCCACCATACTAACGACATGATTGCCTTTTGATTCAACGACGCCATAAGGTATCTGATATTCATACTCTGTCACACACATCGTCGCAATAGACTTTTGTTCTAAGTGGTAAGTCAATAAATGTTCAAAATCAACTTTGGTCAGCAAATCTCCATTCATCATGATTAAAGGTAATTTTGGTATAGTATCGGGTAATAACCCAAGAGCTCCAGCAGTACCTAAAGGGCTCTCTTCATGAACATATTCAATACTAACCCCCCAATTTGTACCATCACCAAAATACTCTCTAATTTTCTCTGGCATATAATGAGTCGAAATATAAAACCGATGAAAACCGGCGTTAATAAAGTTCTCTAAAATAGTTTCTAAAATGGCCTTACCAGCCAACTTTAATAATGGTTTGGGGCAATCATTTGTTAAGGGTCTTAAACGAGTTCCAAAGCCACCGGCCATTAAAAAAATTGGATTATCGTAATGTGGTCGATAGACCATTTTTTCTAAAGTCTCTAAACCAACTAATTTATTACCACTGACAAGTGGTATTGCCATCAAAACATTTTTTTTCATTAAAGATAATATACGTGATTTACTGACTCGTTTATCCACGGTTAGTGGTTCAGGGTTCATCACATCAACAATAGGAGTATCCATACTTTTGTGTTTGATTAATGCTCTTCGGATATCTCCATCTGTAACCATCCCTAACAGTTTATAGTTATCGTCAATCACTAAAGCTAACTTTAAACCAGCAGAATCAATGACTTTAATAGTATCTTCCATACTTGCTTCTGGCGGCACTAATATTTGCTTCCAAACTCTTGTCATTTTTTAAGATCTCCTAGCTCTGGTATGCATTTCTTAGTGAAATACATTTTAGACTATTACTACAAGCAATTTTCGTGCGCAGTTTAATAAATTTTTGTTAATTATCCTGCTTTGAAAAATCAAGTGGATATTAATCATGCTCTTTTATCAGATCACCCGCTTGGTAATCTACTTTAGAGACATGATTAAGCATTTCCCAGTATAAAAGAGGCGATAATCCAGTACCTGGGCGCTTAATTACAAGATTTTCTTTAGTAAAACATTCGCCTTTACTGATATTTTTGCCAGCCACTAAACTTTTTCTAATGACTTTTTTGTTGTTTAGCTCTGCTGGTGTCGCTTGTTTAATACCATTTCCAATTGATTGCTCAACCAATCGAATACTTTTCACCATATCATTTAATTCTTCAGGTGATAATGATGCTTTATGATCAGGTCCTGGTAATAGTTTATTTAATGTAAAATGTTTTTCAATAATGCAGGCTCCACGAGCAACTGCTGCAATGGGAACGCTGATCCCTTCACTGTGGTCAGAATACCCAACACGTAATGAAAAGGCTTCTTCCATTGTTTTTAAGGCAAGTAAATTTATATCGGTAGGCCTAGCAGGATAATCGGTCGTGCAATGCAATAAAGTCACTTTTTCTTTTAGTTGCTTTTGCCCTTGAACAGAATTAAATGCTTTATAAAAGTTATCTTCATTAGGCTCTTTATCCAAATATTGACCTATTGAGTTTAATAAGCCGAAAGCGATCACAGCTAAAGCAAGTTTAACCTCAACCAGATCTGACATTCCTGTAGAAACAATTAACTCTTTCCCTGTACATGCATGTGCCAGAATGAAAGGAGCATTAGTTATTTCTCCTGAAGGTATTTTAAAACGATTTAATTGCATATCATGCGTTAAAAAGTTTAGGCTTTCCATGTCAAAAGCCGTAGATAAATACTCAATACCTTGCTCTTCACAATAATTTTTAATTATTTGATGACTATCAAAGCTCAACTCTAGCTCTTTGAGCATTTCTAACTGAGTTTGTTTTTTACCAATATTATTTTGTTGATATTGAGCTTGGTCTGCATTTTGTGTTACCAAATTATCCGCGATAAACGCTTGAAATTTAATAATATCAGCACCAGCAGCTTTTGCGGCATCTACAAGTTGCAAGGCTAACTCAAGGGAACCGTTATGATTAACACCAGCTTCAGCAATAATTAATGTTTCTTTCACTCAATAATTTCCTTTAATAACCAAAAGGCTTCGGCCGCCATGCAGTTCGCCTGAATTCCACGAACTTTGGCTTGAGCAATAACGGCTTCTTCACTACGAGGAAAAGGAAATGCCTGTAACTCGCTATTAAAAATTCGCAATATTTGCAATTTTTCTTCTATAAAAGGAGAAATATTTACCCAAACATTAGGCGTAAAATTAACCATTCCTGGTTTTAAATTAAAATCGGTTTCTGATAATGTTTCATAAGCAAGTATCTTTTTTATAAATGGAGCTCGAAAGGATTTGCAACTGGCTGTTATGGCGTCAAATGTTATTTGATGATCGCTATGAGCATCATTCCTAAAGGGTACATATACTATTTCTGGTTGAAGTGTTTGTATTATTTTTGATAAAGATGAAACTAATGTGCTAGTTGCTATTTGCTCTAAACCTGCAGCGGGAAAGTCTAAAACCGTTGTGGTTTTAAAAGGATATTTGCTGCTAACTTCACTTATCTCTCGTTTTCTTTGCATAATGTTTTCTTGACTATACCCCTTTTCAGCTAACATTCCTGTGACGATAATCCAATGTATCTCGTCACCTTGTTTGGAATGTTTAAGCAAGGTTCCACCACAGCCGAGTGTTTCGTCATCAGGATGAGGGGCAATAACTAATATTTTCTGGTTCATAAGCAATCTCCAACACACAAGTTATTTTTAGACATAATATATTCAATCCAAACCGCTGATGTTCCGGCACATTTTATCAAAATGTTATTATCAGAAATAGCTAAGATAGTACCTGGAATAATTGACTCCTTCACTATTTTATTAGACTCCTTTGCCTTCCATACTTTGTAAGTAGTGTTTTTATAAATAAACTCAGCGCCAATGTAAGGTTCATCAAGCGCTCTTACTAGGTTGTATATTGTTTTTGCTTCCATTCTCCAATCGATTAGTCCGTCTTTAGCTGTGCGTTTTCTCCACTTCGATGCATCGACTTCTTTTTGAGGTATGAGAGCTTCACTATTATCACGTAATTGCAGGCTAAACTCTGTGATTTGCTGTAATGCCGCTAATGTTATCTTGCGATATAAGCTTTTGGCATTATCTTCTTTAGCGATAGGAATAATGCGTTGACTAATAATATCACCGGAATCAACGCCTTGATCTATTTTAAAAAATGTAGAACCTGTTTCATCCAACCCTAAAGCTAATGCCCATATAATTGGGTGTCGCCCTCTATTTTCAGGCAACTTTGTTGGATGAAAGCCAATGATCCCTTTAGGGGGGAGTGCCAATAATGCTTCTTGAATAATATGACTCCAACCAAAGCAATAAATTACATCAGCGCCACATGAACAAATAAAATCCGTTAATTTTTCAGCTTCACGGTAAAAATCTAGAGTGGGTATCTTATGCTTAATTCCGTAAGGTAGAAGGTTACAGTGATCAGCATTCATTGGTGATTGACTTTTACTCACAATACCAACGATATTGATTCTCTCATTCGTGGAGTTTAGTAACAAATTCAGTGCAGCTTGGCTGAAATCAACACAGCCAATAAATAGAACATCGAGTGACTTATTATTTGAGATCATAAAATGTCTTATAACTATTTTTGATAGGACTGTGCGCTAATAATTTCGCTACAATTCTCTTCGATGACTTACCGTCGCCATATGGATTTTTTACGTTAGAACATAGTGCTTGATGTGCAGGAGAGAAAGCTTTTTTCATACAGCTAGCTATTTCAAGATAAGACTCTTGGCAATGTAAAACACTGGCTGCTGCTATCCTTCCCTTTTGTCGCTCACCAACATTCACCGTAGCAACACAGACCGATGGCGCTTCAATGATACCACTCGATGAATTACCTATGACCAATACGGCTAATTTCATCACAGATAAATAACGGTGTTGCCCTAAAGATGGAGATAAATATACTCGTTCTGTCCGGTTTGAATGGTACTGTTTTAATAATTGAAGAAGTTGACGACCGAAGGTATCAGAATTTGGGTATGTAATAATAATATTATATTCAGGATAATCATCCAGCGCTGTTAATAAGTTTTGTAAAGCCTGTTCTGCACCATCTGGTGACAACGTTACAGGATGATAGGTGACTAATAGGAAGTCTTTAGATAAATCAAAACCTAAAGATTCTGATAATTGGGCGCGGCTCATTGGTTTTAATAAACGGATATTATCCAGCCCAGGTGCGCCAACATTGAAGACACAACTTGGTTGCTCTCCTAGTTGTATAACTCTTTTACGATAAGTTTCAGTGGAAGTAAAATGAAGATTAGCTATTTTCGTTATTGAGTGCCTGATAGGATCATCGATCAAACCTTCGGTTAATTCTCCCCCATGAATATGAGCAACAGGTATTTGTGCAATCATAGCAGCTTGAGCTAAAGCGAAAGATTCATATCTATCACCCAGTACAACAAGTATATCCGGTTGATTCCGTTCAAGTACTTCAGCAGCAGAAATAAGAGCTAAGCCTAATGATTTAGTAATACCGACAGCGGTATCTGAAGAAAGTAAAAATTCTAACTTTTCACTAATAGGAAAGCCGTCATTACTTATCTGCTCGACAGTGTAACCAAATTCTTGTGATAGGTGCATCCCACCAACAAATAACTGTGTTTTCACATCAGCTAATTCAAGCTCTTTTAACACTCCATATAACAAACCATACTCAGCACGGGTTCCAGTAAACACTGCTATTTTTTTCATATTTTTGAAGACTCCATAATAGGTGAGCTAGGCAAGTTCACTACTCGAGATTCAAGAAATTCAGATACAGGCAATGGCCCTCTCTTAGCATATTTATACATAGGTAAATGGTGCATAAGTTGCCAGATAGGACGAGTCATGACTCCTTGCTGATTGGTTTTTTCTAACAGCTCATCTCTTAATGATTTATTAGGACAAATAATCGCGTTTAACCAATAATTTGATTTTGCATACTCAGGCTCTTGTACAAATTTATAATCACTATTTTTAAAAAATTGTTGGTAACTCGCCGCTAAACTTCTTTTCTGGGTTAAAAACTGCGTGAGCATTTCCATTTGAGCGCAACCTAAGGCAGCATTTAAATTAGGCATGCGGTAATTAAATGCCGCTTGGTCGTGATAGAACTCGTAAGCATGAGCGACTTTTGCGGTTGTGGTTATATGTTTCGTTTCTTTTGACTGCGCCTGGTTTTTACAAAGCACCATGCCACCACCGCCTGTGGTAATAATTTTATTGCCGTTAAAGCTTAATATGCCGTAGTCACCTAATGTTCCTGTATGCTTACCTTTATAAAAAGATCCTAAACTTTCTGCTGCATCTTCAACTAACGCGATAGACCACTTGCTACAAATAATCGCTATTTCATCAAGTTGTGCTGGATGGCCAAAGGTATGCATTGGCACGACGGCCTTTATAATCTTTTGAGTGTTTTTATCCCTAGCTTTACCCTCAACACATAGATAAGCGTGCTCTTCTAAATACGACTCTAATGCTACTGGGCACATCGATAAGCTTTGCTTATTAACATCTACAAATATAGGTTCTGCATTCATCATATGAATAATATTACATGTCGCTACAAATGTAAGTGATTGGGTAATAACAAGATCATTAGCACGAACATCTGCCATGTACAGCGCAGCGTGCAACGCCGCAGAGCCATTAACAGTAGCAATTGCCTGAGCTCCAGTATAATCGGATATTTGCCGCTCTAATTGTTCAACATACTGACCAACACTAGAAACGAACGTACTATCAATAGTTTCGATTAAGTATTTTTTTTCATTACCTGAAAAGTGCGGTACATGAAGAGGGATAAAAGAATTTGTTTGGTAATAACCTTGGATAAATTTCGTTAATTCTTTATACATGCTAATAACTTATACATTATAAATATTATGTTTATATTTAGATAGGTTATCACTTTTAATGAACCAATCAATCGTTTTAATGAGCCCTGCTTCTAGATCATATTCTGGCGAAAAATCTGTTAACTTATTTATTTTCGAATTGTCGCACCATAGTCGATTCACTTCAGATTTTTCTGGACGTATCCGTTGTTCATCTAAAATAAATTCAACATCACTTCCCATAATCTGTTTAATTAATTGTAAAGTATCACCGACACTAACTTCATAATTAGACCCTATATTTACAGTTTCGCCGATACATGAATCATTTTCAGCCAAAGTAATAAAACCACGACATGTATCTTCTACATAATTAAAGTCTCGTGTTGGACTAACATCACCAAGCTTTATTTGTTTCACATCGTTTGCTATCTGGCTAATAATTGTAGGGATCACCGCACGGGCTGACTGACGAGGTCCATAAGTATTAAAAGGTCGTGCAATTGTCAAAGGTAAATCAAAAGCATTAAAGTAGCTCATGGCCATCGCATCTGCACCAATTTTTGAAGCACTATAAGGTGATTGTGCTTGCAATGGATGTTTCTCATCAATAGGCACATACTTCGCTGTCCCATAAACTTCACTTGTAGAAGTATGGACAACTCGACTAACGTTATTGTCCAAGGCAGCTTGGCATATATTTAGTGTTCCTGTCACATTGGTCGAAACATATGATTCAGGGGCTATATAAGAATATGGGATTGCAATAAGTGCGGCTAAGTGAAAAATAATATCAATATTTTTTGTTATGTGACGGCAAAAGTGAGGATCTCTGATATCGCCACAAACAATTTCAACTTGTTCTTTACAGCTGATATCTTCAAGCCAGCCCCAGTGATTAAATGAATTATACTGAGCCAAAGCTTTTACTTTATAGCCTTTAGTTACCAGTAACTCGACTAAGTGAGATCCAATAAAACCGTCTGCACCAGTAACAAGAACCTTAATGTTATTCATTTATACCTTCTACTTAATATTTTAAATACAATTAGATATTATTAGGAGTTTAAACAAAAACAGGAATTATTACAGTAACTTCTGATAGGCTTTAATTGCTTTCGTGCTTTTTACTTGCTTTGATAACTTAGCGGTGATTTCTTGACTTTGTTTAAGAGCAAATTGAACAGACAATGCATCTCTTTTTTGAATACTTTTTAAAAACGTTCGATATTGAATGAATAATTCATCAGAGGGGTTTGCATCTGTTAATTCTGCCACTTCATCAGCTAGCTGTTCAAGCAATGATTGACGCTGTAACAACAGCGACTCGCATTCCGCCTCATTTTCACTTTCAAGTAAATTTTCAACCTTACTTGAAAGCTCATTAATCTTTATAAATAGCTGCTCAACTTGCAAAGTTAAGCACCTTTAGCTAATTTATTTTTTTCTTTAAGCAAGTCATGGCCTTCTTGCTTTGACACTTCAGGCATTTCAAACCATGCATTTCTTAATGGTTTTACTAAATCAATAACGCCATCAACTTGAGTAGCATCCATAGAGATACTCGCGTCATTTATGACATCAATACAATAGCTATACAAATCATCGAAGCGTTTAGAAACAACAGGCTCAGAATCAAAGTCTAATGAATTTCTCAATGCCGAAACTATATTTATAAATTTTGAAACCGTTTGAGACTTAAGTTCATAGTCTTTACGCTCAATCGCTCCTTTTGCAATAGCTAAGCTTTGCAATGCACCATCAAACATCATTAAAATAATTTGATGAGGCTCAGAACTCATAATGGTACTTTCGATATCAACTTTTTTATATGCTTTTAAATTTTGTCTCATAAATCTCTCCTACGTTCTAAATTTGAGTCAGCTTACTAATCTTTCTTTATCGGAGCTAATGCGGAAGTTAAAAAAGTAGAAGTCGCATTAAACCCAGCTACAGTAGAATCAAGAAAAGAAAACCGACTACGTAAAGTTTCCTCATAATTTCTTAACCTTTCTTCTAGCGTTGTATATTCTTCTTTTATTCCCGTTAGATCTTTATTTAGTGCTGTTTCTCTAAGTGTCAAAGATCCGTCAGAATTATTATAACTATCGATTAAATCGGTAATTTGGCTGACCACTCCCCCCGTACCTGCAAAAAGCGCTCCAACTTCATCAAGGTTATTAGTAATGGCATCATTTAGCTGATCAACGCCTGACTTCATACTGCCTATGCCTGCTGGTGATACTTCTAACTTTCCTTCTTTATTGACTAAAATTCCTATGCTACTAAGAGAATTTATATCACCTGTAATAGAAGAAACAGTACTAGTGACAATATTACTAAGTTGGCCTTTCATCGATCTTAGGTCTGGGTCAAATGCTAAACGACCCTGTACTGGGGCTCCTAAGCCTATCATATTTTCAACTATCGCATTATAGCCCGCGACAAAGTCATTGATTAACGTAGAAGCGACCGTTGTATCTTGAGAAATATCTAAAGAGGTGGCCCCTGAAGCGGTAACTTTATTAGCAACAATAGTAACGTCTTCAATTTTATTTTTAAACGTATTGGTCGAGCTACTAACCAAATTACCATCAATTTTAATTTGTCCATTTAAAGCAGGGTTCTTTACTGTTGCATTAGTTGCTAAATTATCTAAAGCTGCATCTGCAGTTGTTACCGTTAGGGTGTTGTCTGTACCTGTTTCAGACGAGCTATAACTTAAATAAGTACCACCATCATGATTAACTAGCGTTACATTTACACCAAAATTAGTAGACTCGGCATTAATTTTGTCACGAATAGTAGAGAGATCATCGGCAGCATCAATGGCAACATTAAAGGTATCGCCATTAGCAGAGGAGAAAGTTAAAGATCCGGCGCCAACCGTTGTAGTCGAGCTGGCAAAATCAGGTGTTTGAAGGCGAGTAGCCTCCGCGAGTTGAATGACTTCAACAGAAAAAGAACCGTTAGTAGCAGAACCATTTGTCGAAACTGTGACATCATCATTACTGACGGCAATAGTTTGTTTGTAAAAATCTTCTATTGATTCAAGTTTTTTGGCTGCGGTTTGAAAAGTAGACAACGCCGATTTGAAACTACCAATTCCAGATATTTCATTTCGAACACGCTCTTCTTTTTCTTGTAAACGTATTTCGGTAGGAACAGATTCTGCTGTTACAAAAGCTTCAATAAGTGATTCTAAGTCTAAGCCTGAGCCTATACCCGCTTGTGTAATATTCATAACGCTGCTACCTCAAATACGTTGACCTCTTTGTAAAAAGAGATTGATTAGATATTCTCATCAAGAAGTATACCAGTTTTCTGGCTTATATCCTGTTGTAATTCAACTATACGCTGGGCAATTGACAGAATTTCTTCTGAAGGGAATTGTCTGATTAATTCATTACTTTCAGAGTCAAAAATTTTAATGACTGTTTTCTCAGAGCCATCATCTTGAGTAAAGTTTACCGTGCGAACAGGCATATTGATAAATTCTGAAATCGTTTTCATCGCATCAGAAACATTAACTGACTGAGCTAAAACTTCTGCATCTTCAAGTTTTTTATCTTTATTAAGTTGCTCTTGAGCAACCTCAATTTTATTCGATAGTTCTTCAGATTTTTTAACTTCAACTGCCGTTATTTTTTCTAATTCAATTGCGTTAGTTGAATCTTTATCAATACTATCTTTTTGTTGTTTTACTGCATTATTTGACAGAGCCAAATCATCAGACAAACTTACCTGATTGTTTTTAAAAGCATTTATTGACATCGTATACCTCCAAACATTCTTTGCCTAAAACCAAAATGACACTCAAACCTTGAGTGTCATTATATTGTCGCTATAAAATCAACGTCTATAATAATGACAATGCTATTTGCGGCTGCTGGTTTGCTTGTGCAAGCATTGAACTTGATGCTTGTTGTAATACTGAACTTTTCGCTAACGCGGCACTTTCTGCTGCATAGTCAGTATCAAGAACTCGTGAACGAGAAGCACTTAAGTTTTGTGCTGTATTCTCATTACTACGAATAACTGAACTAAAGCGGTTTTGTTTCGCACCTAAATCAGCTCGCGTTGTGTTAACTTTAACCAAAGCACCATCAACTAAACCGATAGCCGAAGTTGCACCCGCTGCGGTGGTAATATCACCATTTGCAGAAAGCATTACTGCCGCATCAAAATCTTGACCAACTGAAACGGTTATTGTTTGGCCGCCATCAGCACCAATTTGAAAAGCCTTGGCTATAAAACTACCATCAAGAAGCTCTTCACCAGCAAAGGTTGTTTGCTCAGATATACGTGTTAATTCAAGTTCTAATTCACCGAATTCTGCATCAAGTGCAGTTCTATCTGCAGCACTGTTTGAACCATTCGCAGATTGAACCGCTAGTGTACGCATACGTTGAAGGTTATTAGTATATTCATCTAATGCGCCCTCAGCTGTCTGTGCTAATGATATGCCGTCATTCGCATTTCGTGATGCTTGATTTAAGCCATTAATTTGAGATGTTAAACGACTTGATATTTGTAAACCTGCGGCATCATCTTTAGCGCTATTAATTCTTTTACCTGAAGATAATCTTTCAAAATTACCCGCTAAACTGTTGGTAGAGTTAGCCAATTGACGTTGTGAATTCAATGATTGAACATTACTATTAACTACTAAAGCCATTTTACTCGCCTCCGGGTACTTAATACCCTATATATTTAATTCTAATAAGATAGTTATCGGAAGAAAATGAATTTACTTTAGTTATATCTTAAAATACTTTCATTTCTTCATAAGAGTTCTGATTCAGAACTCTACAAACGAACGACTATAATAACGACAATGCTATTTGTGGCTGTTGGTTCGCCTGAGCTAACATTGAACTTGATGCCTGTTGCAATACTGAACTTTTCGCTAGTGCCGCACTTTCTGCTGCATAGTCAGTATCAAGTACACGTGAGCGTGAAGCACTTAAGTTTTGTGCTGTATTCTCATTACTACGAATAACTGAAGAAAAGCGGTTTTGTTTCGCACCCAAGTCAGCTCGAGTTGTATTCACTTTAACTAAAGCGGCATCAACATTAGCAATTGCTGTAGAAGCTCCCGTAGCTGAAGAAATAGTCGTCGCTGCAGCACCTAACATTGATGATGCATCAAAGTTTTGTGCAACATTAACAGTAATGGTTTGCCCACCATCGGCGCCAATCTGAAATGCTTTTGCTGTGAACGATGAATCAAGTAACTTTTCACCTGCAAATGTTGTTTGCGATGAAATACGTGTTAATTCAAGCTCTAATTCGCTGAATTCTGCGTCAAGTGCTGTTCTATCGGCATTACTGTTTGATCCGTTAGCCGATTGAACCGCTAGCGTACGCATACGTTGTAGGTTATTTGTATACTCGTCTAATGCACCTTCAGCGGTTTGCGCTAATGAAATACCATCATTTGCATTTCTTGATGCTTGGTTCAAACCATTAATTTGCGATGTTAAGCGACTTGAAATCTGCAAGCCTGCAGCATCATCCTTTGCACTGTTGATTCTTTTACCCGAAGATAAACGCTCAAAGTTGCCAGCCAAACTATTGGTAGAATTAGCCAATTGACGTTGTGAATTCAATGATTGAACATTACTATTAACTACTAAAGCCATTTTATTCGCCTCCGGGTATTTGATACCCTATTTATATATTTAATTCTGATATTATATTTATCGGAAGGAAATGAATTTACTTTAGTAATATTTTAAAATATTTTCATTTCTTAAAAAAAAGGTTCTAAATCAGAACCCTACCTGTAAATTATTATAATAACGATAATGCAATTTGTGGTTGTTGGTTCGCCTGAGCTAACATTGAACTTGATGCCTGTTGCAATACTGAGCTTTTCGCTAGTGCGGCACTTTCTGCTGCATAGTCAGTATCAAGTACACGAGAGCGTGAAGCACTTAAGTTTTGTGCTGTATTCTCATTACTGCGAATAACTGAAGAAAAACGATTTTGTTTTGCACCCAAATCAGCGCGAGTGGTATTAACTAAAACCAAAGCAGCATCAACTTGACCTATTGCGGTTGAAGCCCCTGTTGCCGAAGAAATAGTTGCAGCACCAGCCAACATAACAGATGCATCAAAGTCTTGACCTACTGAAACGGTTATTGTTTGCCCGCCATCTGCTCCAATTTGAAACGCTTTTGCGGTAAATGACGAATCAAGCAGCTTCTCACCTGCAAAGGTCGTTTGATCAGATATACGTGTTAATTCAAGCTCTAATTCGCTGAACTCTGCATCAAGTGCCGTTCTATCAGCATTACTGTTCGAGCCATTCGCCGCTTGAACCGCTAATGTACGCATACGTTGAAGGTTATTCGTATACTCGTCCAATGCACCCTCAGCAGTTTGCGCTAATGAAATACCGTCATTCGCATTTCGTGATGCTTGGTTCAAACCATTAATTTGTGAGGTTAAACGGCTTGAAATCTGTAAGCCTGCCGCATCATCTTTTGCACTATTGATTCTTTTACCCGAAGATAAACGTTCAAAATTGCCAGCTAAGCTATTGGTAGAATTAGCCAATTGACGCTGTGAGTTCAGAGATTGAACATTACTATTAACTACTAAAGCCATTTAAATACTCCCGGGTATATCACCCAATAAAAAGATTATTAGACGAAGCGATTAATCGTAATGGTCAATGCTTCTTACAATCTTTATCGGACGAACTAATAATAACTTTAAGTTTTTATTGGATTATTATTAAAAACAACACAAGTAACTAAATAATAAGGATTTAAGTGGCTTTTTTTCTTGGGGTAACTTGATATTTTTGTAAAGAACGAAAAGAAGATGGTCTAGCCAAACAAATAACACAATGACTTATTTGCCGAAGTTATCTAAATTCAAAACAAAAAAAAGCTCTTATAAGAGCTTTTTTCGAATTTATTTTTAGTAATAAATTTATTGCAATAACGATAGTGCAATTTGGGGTTGTTGGTTCGCTTGCGCCAACATTGAACTCGAGGCTTGTTGCAATACGGTGCTTTTCGCTAGGGAAGCACTTTCTGCCGCGTAATCAGTGTCCATAACGCGTGAACGTGACGCTGACAAGTTCTGTGCGGTATTATCATTACTACGAATGACTGAGCTAAAGCGATTTTGTTTCGCACCAAGATCGGCACGCGTACCATTCACTGTTTGCAAAGCTACATCAATTTTACCGATTGCAGTTGATGCTTGAGCTGCTGTAGAAACTGTCGGCGTACTAATAATGACTGAAGCTGCAAAATCTTGCCCTATTGATAAACGAATAGTTTGACCACCATCAGCACCAATTTGAAAGTCTTTACTTGTATAGGTACCGTTTAGCAAGTTCTCGCCAGCAAAACTCGCTTGATCAGAAATTCTGGTTAGCTCGTTAGCAAGCTCTTGAAACTCTGCATCTAGTGCCGTTCTATCAGAATCACTATTTGAGCCGTTAGCTGATTGTACCGACAGTGTTCTCATACGCTGTAATGCATTGGTGAATTCATCTAACGCACCCTCAGCAGTTTGCGCTAAAGAAATACCATCATTTGCATTTCGTGTTGCCTGGTTTAAACCGTTAATTTGTGCTGTTAAACGATTAGATATTTGTAATCCCGCGGCATCATCTTTTGCACTATTGATTCGCTTACCAGAAGATAAACGCTCAAAGTTTGTTGATAAGGCGTTGGTAGAGTTATTCAAACTACGCTGTGAATTCAGCGATGCTATATTACTATTTACGACTAAAGCCATTGCTATCATCTCCTAATGTTAGGTAGTGGTTCTTTGCTGATAACAACATCTCTACGGAACCACAGTGTATAATTTTTGACACATAAACATAAAAGCATATTACGTGCCACAAAGTTGTTTTAAATATAATTAAATAAGGATAAATCTTTTATTTGTACGAAAGTTTGCTGGGCAGCTTGCAGAGCCACTTGTGATTGTTCAAAGTTAGCAATTGCTTTTGCAAAGTCTAAATCTTCAACATTAGACTTTCCTTTGCTGTATACGAGCTCAGCATCTAAGTGATTACTCTTTTGATTTTCAATAAGTTTTCCACGTATACCTGCATCAGTTTGTCTAGAAGTCATATGGTTTAGTGCATTTTCTAACTGATCCAAAATAGCCTGATAATCGACCTGATGCTGCTCTTTGTTAGGGGCAGAGGTCCCCGTATTCATCCAGTCAATCGCCGACTGTATCGTATCAAAAATGCTAATATTTTCTTCTGGCGTAAGTTTAAGTTGGTCACCGGGCAAAGGATTGCCGCTTATTTGAACTTCAATTCCATTAAAGGCAACCGTTTGCCCAGGAGTAAAAGTCGTTGTTGGATAAACAACAGCACTATTACCATCAGTTACCGTTAAATCGCTAGGAGCAGAAAAAGTAAAAGTGTAATCAGGCGGGAAACCGACACTGTCGTATGCACTAGGAGTAGAAATTCTTGCGCTTGTTAAAGATAACCCCGACGTATTAGTAATATAATTCGCACTAAAATCGCCAGTCTCATTACTGACCTTTTCAAAAGCAGCTTCACCCGATTGATTGAGCTCAACCATCACATTTTTCGCTATCTGAACTTCTCGAGCTCCATTGTCGCCAAAATATTTAATGCTATTATCTGGTTGCAATGCAAATGGTTTTTTATCTGTTTGGTACCCTGCAAAAATATACCCTCCAGTTTCATCTTTGGTATTGGCAATGTTCAATAGTTCTTGTTGGCTATTATCCCCTAATTTAGCAAGGGCTTTTAAATCAACATCAGACAAAGAACCATTATTTGCTTGCACAAATAGCTGCTTGAGTTTTTGCATTACTCCTTCAGCATTTTGAAAAGACGTATCCTGTAAACTCGTTCTATTTTGAGCTTGAGTAATATTTCTTTGATATTTTTCTATATTCAGTAATTCGTTTTTATATCCCGCCAACGTCCCATAAGAGACAGCATCATCTTTTGCCGTTAAAATACGTTTTCCACTAGTAATATAGTTAGCTTGTTCATTAACATCAGACTGTTTATTAGTAAGCTGTTGACTATTTTGAAAATAAAACTGAGCTGTAGATACGCGCATAATTTCTTCCTAGCGAGACGCTTGTAATAAGGTGTCGAAAATTGTGTTGGCAATTGAGATGATTCGAGATGATGCTTGATACGCTTGTTGAAACCTCATCAAATTTGCGGCTTCTTCATCCAAGTTAACACCCGATATTTCTTGATTGCGATTATACGCTTGGGTATATAAAGCTTCGGCAGTATCGGAAACTAATTCAGCGGTACTTGCTTTGCCACCGACATCTGATGCTGAAATAGCTAAACTCTGACTGAATGTTTCACTGCCACCATTTACCACACCTTTTTCTTGGGTTAGCGCCATTAAAGTGGCATTACGACCATTACCACTACCAAAAGCGTCACCAATAGTGAATTTTTCAGGTGCTAAAGCGCCTTGTCCCTTGGGTTGGCCAGTGATTTCTATTTGAAAAACTGCCGTTCCAGGGGATGGTGGCATATCAATCGTCGCACTGTTGCCCGATAAAAAAGTTCCCGACGCTATAGCACCGACAACAGATGGTGGAGTTGGAGGTGGTGATAAAGGGTCAGCGTCATAAACACGATAAGAAAAAACACCAGCAGCGCTTTCATAAACATCAACGGATAAGCCTTTATTGGTGGTATTAACATAGTTCCTTGCAGCGACAGGGTCCGTTACATTAATGATATTAATTTGACCATCACTTACATTCTTCGCTGAGACATCAACACTTAAAGCTGTACTCGCGGCAATACCTTTGCTATCAGTTAAAGTAACGTCCATAAATGAAGCACTATTTTCAGTTGGTCTGATAATAAAACTATCATCAGGCGATGGTGCTCCAGAGAGTTCTTGAAATTCGAAACCATAAGCGGGGTTTGACGGTGTATAGGTACCGGAACCCGGCGCACCAAGATTTTGCACATTGCCGTCATTCATATTTGTCATGATGTAATCTGTACCATCAAAACGAATTTCAAATTCATCGGTGGGTACTTTAGTAATGTCGGTAATATTAATACTCGATGCTAAATTACCCGCATTGTTTGATGGCACAAGTACGCGGCTAGCTTGCAATGTAGGTGAATTTATATCGGTGAATAGATTCAGTCCTTGTAAGGCATTTAAGTCTAATCCTTCTGACTGTGACTGATTTAGTGTTTGAGATATCGCCATTGCCATACGATCAACTTCACGTCTTAATTGAGGTAAATGCTCATCTTTGAATTCAAATTTAGCAGCAATTGCTCCGCCTAACGTAGAACCATTTATTGCGACTGAGCTATTAGGACTCTTTAATATCAATTCAATTTTTCTTGGATCTGGATCGCCAGCATTAACACTCACGGATAATGGCGTTATGCCGGCCACCAACGTAGCACCACTACCGATCATGACAGTCATTACACCATGATCATCAACAATGGTATTAACCGAAGTAAGTTCACCTAGTTCACTTACAAGTCGATCTCGCTTATCAAGTAAATCATTAGGCTGACCATTGATTGTTTCGCTTTTCTCTTGAAGTATATTTTCATTAATTTTTGCAAGCTCTTCAGCAATTTGAGAAATTTTATCAGCCATCTGTAAAATTTCACCATTCGTAGACTTTTCTAATTGTTCTATATTATCGTTTAGCGATCTAAAGTCTGAAGCTAAAACACCGGCTTGATTGAGAACGATACTTCGTAACCCCAAATCACTTGGATTATCAGCGATACCATTCATAGTTTGATAGAATTTATCAATGGAGTTGTTAATGGCCTTTCCGGAAAAAGACATGATTTCGTTGAGTTGATCTAAATCTTTGTGCAAAGTATCAGCGTTACCTAAATTACTTTGATTATGAAGTTGTTCTTTATAAGTAAATTGATTATAGATACGAGTGATATCTTGAACATAGGTGCCAGAGCCAACAAAGTTGCCACCACTATAGAGCCCAACAGATGAGTTTTGCTCTGCGCGTTGTCGATTAAAACCTTCGGTATTAACATTGGCAATATTATGGCCAGTTGTCGCCAACTGCTGCTGTGCGGCAAGTAAACCACTAACACCTGTGTTATATAAGCTAACCGACATGACTTCACTCCTAACCTAACTAAAGCTCTATGCATAATTAATGCTGAGCTGCGTATTTACTTATTCAGTAAACTGGTTACGGTTCGAAGTGTTCCCTTAATTTTTTCTGCGTATTTGGGATCCGTCGCATAACCAGCACTCTGTAGGTTATGCAGGAAGTGTTCCACATCGCCAGCTTTATCTAATGCGTTTTTATAACGTTCGCTATTTGACAAAAAATTGATGTAGTCATTAACGCTATCGCCAATGGACTCGTAAACTCTAAACGGTTCACGTTTCTTAACCATAGCGCCTTGTTCAAATTCGAGGGTTTCTTTGTTGGTCTTGTCACCATTCCAACGTTTATCAGCTTTAATATTAAACAAGTTATTAGAACTTTGACCATTTTCAGTTTTTATTATTTTTTGACCCCAGCCTGTTTCTAACGCGGCTTGAGCGATAACAACTTCAAATGGTACATTAAGCTTTTCTTCGACACGTTTAGCATCTGCGGTTAATGCGGTAACGAAATCTTTCGGTTGGTGATACTCAGGCTCTTGCATGGCAAGTGTTTTATAAACCGATGTTTTTTCATTTAACGAATTAACGCTAGTTGACGAAGAAGGTGCTCGCTCTGGCACACTAAATAATGCATTGGGGTTATTTTTTGAATGATCGTCTGAGTCATTACTTTGACGATCCTGGGCAGAAATAAGGATCCCTTCAGATACAATCGACTTCCCTTTATTTACCTCTTCGTTAAGCAAGCCATTACTTTTACTAAAACGAGTATCGCTGCGTAATAATGATTGTGAAGTGAAGCTTTCAGTATCACCACCTAATTGGCGAACAATTAAATCAGATAAACCTAACGAACCGTTATTAGATAATTCTAACGACATTTGTTGGTCGTGCATATCGCGATAAAATTTGGTACTTTCAGAATTGAAAGGGCTGTCTGACTCTAAAACTTCTTGTGCTTTACGCATACTTTTCATCAACATTTGCATAAAAATAGCTTCAAACTGCTTAGCAGCAGTTTGTAACGCAGCATCTTTTGAGCCTTGATCAGTTTCTTTTGACTGCTGACGAATAGAGTTTAAGCCATTGATGTCTAGGAAATTCTGAGAATTAGCCGTCACCGATGCTTGCGGTGCAAATGAAGATAATGAAGATTGAGTCGGTGAAGTCATAGGGATTTATTGATCATTAAATAATGATCAATTCTCCACGTAATGCACCGGCTTGTGACAACGCTTCCAGTATTGCCATTACATCACCAGGGCCTGCACCAATTTCATTAATAGCTCGAACCAATGTGTCTAGACTCACCCCAGGATTAAAAACAAACATGCGGTTGTCATCTTTATTGACGTTAACTATGGATTGATTTGTAGCAACGGTATCACCATCAGAAAAAGCATTAGGTTGGGAAACGTCTCGCGTTTCATTAATCGTGACCGTAATACCACCATGAGTGATTGCCGCAGGTAACAAACGAACATCAGAGCCGATAACGATTGTTCCGGTACGAGAATTAACAATGACCTTTGCCGATGGGCGTGAAGGTTCAAACTCAATATTTTCTAATGCGGCAAGAAAACTTACCCGTTGGCTAGCATCTCTTGGCGCATTAACTTGAATGGAAGTAGCATCAATCGCTCGCGCAATAAATGTTGCTGGGTCGTTGATATTCGCGAATTCACTGTTAATGGCCCTTTCTAAACTTCTTGCACTGCTAAAATCTGAATCTCGTAAATTAAAGGTGATATAGTCGCCGGTAGTAAAAGGTGATACAACTTCACGTTCAACTGTAGCACCATTTGCAATACGACCTACTGTGGGTGTATTTACAATAACTTTTGAACCATCTAAGCCCTCAGCTCCCATACCACTGACCACTAAACTACCTTGAGCAACCGCATAAGCATTTCCATCAATACCCATTAAAATAGTTTGAACGAGCGTACCACCACGTAGACTCTGCGCACTGCCCATTGAAGAAACCGTTATATCAATTCTTTGACCGGGCTTGGAAAATGCAGGTAATTCAGCATGAACAGCAACCGCAGCAACATTTTTAATTTTCGGTTTTAAATTACTCGGCATGGTGATGCCAAAATTACTTAACATGGTTTTAAAACTTTGCTCGGTAAATGGGCTTTGTTCACCAGTTCCAGGTAGCCCCACCACCAAACCATAGCCAATTAACTGGTTACTACGTACACCAGCTACGTCAGCTAAATCTTTTATTCGCTGTGCATAGCTCATCGTGCTAAACAAAAGTGTTAGCGCTAATATAGTCACTTTTATACTTCTAGAAAAAGTGTTCATAATAATACCTACTGAAAATCTTTATTGAATAAAGCTAAGATTGAACAAGCACTACAGTGGCCACCAACCGCTACTGAAGAATTTAGATAACCAACCTTGTTCTTGTGTATCTGCAAAAGTCCCTGTTCCTGCATACTGAATACGAGCATTGGCAATTTTACTCGAAATAATGGTATTGCCAGAGCTAATATCTTGTGCGCGAATGATGCCGGTTAATCGTATATATTCATCACCGTTGTTAAGACTCATCCACTTTTCACCACGGATCATTAAATTCCCGTTGGGCAAAACACGTAAAACATGAACAGAAATATTGCCGCTTAAGCTATTGCCTTGGTTAGTTTTTGAGTCACCTTTAAAATCAGAACCTTGTTTAAAACCAAATTGTAACGCATCATTTTTAAAGTTTACTGCTGCACCACCTAAACCAATAATAGGGTCTAGTTGTGCACTGTTTTCTTTTTTCAATTCGGTTTTAGCATTTTTTTGAGCCTGTGTACTTTCACTCAAAATAACGGAGATAATGTCGCCCACACGATGAGCTTTAGAATCGGAGTAAATATTGTTGACGTAATTTGCTTTAAATAGCGATCCTGTTGGAACAATCGACGATTCTTCCATTTCAGGTAAGATTGGCGCGAAATCAGGATCATCAGGTAATGTTTTCGCCTGTTCAATACTGGCGCAACCTGAAACGAATAGAGCTAAAAACAATAATGCTAAGGGCGTTTTCATAAGAGTATCCTTAAACGTTATAACTGTTGATTAATGTAACTAAGCATTTGGTCAACAGCTGAAATAACTTTCGAATTCATTTCATAGACACGTTGACTTTCAATCAAATTAACTAATTCTTCCGTTGTATTTACGTTCGATGTTTCAAGTGCACCCTGCACTAACATGCCAAAACCTTCTAAACCTGGAACCCCTTCTTGTGGTGCTCCACTGACTGCGGTTTCAATATATAGGTTTTGCCCAATAGGTTGTAAGCCTGTAGGATTTACAAAGTTAACGGTATTAATTTGACCAATAACAGCGGGATCTGGCTGCCCCTGTAAAGTGACTGACACTTCTCCATCTTGAGAGACGATAATACTTAACGCATCTTGTGGAATAGTAATTTGTGGCTGAAGTAAGTAGCCAGCTCCAGGGGTAACCATGTTGCCTTCTTCATCCATGGTAAATTGACCATTACGTGAATAAGACGATGTACCGTCAGGTAGTTGTACTTCAAAAAAGCCTTCACCTTGGATCATTAGATCTAAAGCGTTATCGGTGGTTTGCATATCACCTTGGGTATGAATTTTTTGCGTGGCAACGACTTTTGTTCCGGCACCAAGCATTAACCCTGAAGGCATTTCAGTATCTTGTGCTGAACGGCCGCCTGGTTGATTTATCGTTTGATAGAGCAAATCTTCAAATACCGCACGGCTTTTCTTATAACCAATGGTACTTGCGTTTGCTAAATTATTAGAGATTACCGCAATATCTTTACTTTGCGCATCTAATCCTGTTTTACTTATCCATAATGCTGGGTTCATAAATCACCTCAAAAATTATATATTTAAATTAGAAAGCACGTAATAAAGATGCTGAACTCGCATCAATTTCTTCCGCTGTTTTCATCAACTTTAATTGCATTTCAAACTGACGCTGCAAAGAAATCATCGCGGTCATTTCCCCAATTGGGTTTACGTTACTTGACTCAAGCATGCCACTTTCTACTTTGACATTTACATCAGCATCTTCATTCCGTCCATCTTTGCGACGAAAAAGGCCATCAGAGCCTTTGGCTAACTCTTGAATACGAGGATTCACCATTTTGATTCTGCCCACTTCTTCTTGAACAGAGCTTGGCGCTCCTTCAGGTTGAACCATCACAGTTCCATCTTTGCTGATATGAATGTTATTTACAGGCAAAGGCAAAAATATTGGACCGGCATCTCCCATGACCAATTCACCTTCAGAGGTCTCTAAAGCTCCCTCTTCATTCATACGAAATTGGCCATCACGTGTGTAACCTTCAGTGCCATCTTCTGCTTGCACTGCAAACCAACCAGGACCTTGAATAGCTAAATCTAAATCACGAGATGTTTGCATTAAAGCGCCACTGTCAAAGTTTTGGCTTGCTTTTTCTGTCATGGCAAATACACGAGAAGGCAGCCCTTCACCAAACGCTTGCATTGAACGAGCTTGTGCTAGGTCAGCCTTAAAGCCAGTGGTCTTAGCATTGGCAAGGTTGTTAGCATTGACTGCAAGTGCATGCATATTTTGTTTCGCACCGCTCATGGCGATATAAAGCATTTTGTCCATAACAGTTCTCTAAAATTGTATCTTAGTGTGAGAAATGCAATAACAATGCCAGAAGAGGAAATAGAGAAAAACAGGGGGAAGAAACTAAAAAAGAGATAAAACACTTATGTGTTTTATCTCTTTTTATACGAACTATCGTTGACGAGTGCTTAGAGTAAACTATCGTATTTGTAGAATCGTTTGGTTTAATTGATTATCAACTTCCAAAGCACGAGAGTTCGCTTGGAAATTACGCTGAGCTGATATCAAATCTATCAATTCAGTGGTTAAATTAACATTTGACTGCTCTAACGCCGATGAGTTTATGGTACCAAAAGTACCTGCTCCACCTTCACCTGCTAACGCTTCACCAGAAACAATACTTTCTTTCCAAGAGCTGTTACCTACTTGTGTCAAACCTTGGTTATTAGCAAAACTTACCAATGCAATTCTTGATAGCGGTTGTGAAGTACCATTACTATAAGTTGCTCTTACAAGACCATCAGTACCGATATCTATGCCCGTTAAACGACCTACAGCCAAACCATCTTGCTTTAACGCTGTCACTTCAAAGTTAGAGGCAAATTGTGTCGGTTCATTTGGGTTGGGACCCGTTGGATCTAAATTAAAATCAATTTTCACTGTTTGTGTTGCATCTGCGCCATTAGGCAAATGATTCGTAAAGGCAACTGTTTTAAAGCCCCCAGCAGCGAGTGAAGGAGATTGACTGATAAAGTCACCCGATGAACTAAAGTTTATGCGCGCTCCTTGAACACCACCTGGTGCTATCCCACCTGATACCGTACCACCTCTAGGAGTGGTTAACGCTAAAGCATTTGATAGAACCAATTTAGCCCCATTTAGAGTTGCTAAATCAGCGGCAGTGGGTGCAGGAAGGGCATCATAGACACCTTGCGCTGTAGTTGCTGCGGTTTGTGCTGCAGTTGCAGCAGCATCTGCGGCGGCTGACGCGACTGGGTCAACATCTAAATCAATAACCTTACCGTCTAGCGCTCCAAACACCATCCACTGGTTTGGCGCAACATTTGGATCATCTTTAACAAAGTAATAAGTCATTATATGGCTATCACCGAGTGAATCAAAAACAGTCACTGACGTTGAGTTGTTAAAAGTTAATGGATCAGCTGGATCAAAGTTACCTGGTGCTGAAGCAATATATGAATCACCTGCAGGTAAATTCATACGAATATCCACTTCACTCGTTTTAGTTGGAGCGCCTGACGCGGTTGGAATACGAATTGGCTCAGCAGTACTTAAACTCACTGAAGCAGAAGAACCATCAGGATTGACAGGAAAACCTAATAAATGCCCTCCTTGAGAGTTAACCACAAAGTTATCGGAGTTTAGTTTAAACTGTCCGGCACGGGTATATGAAGTTTCCAACGAGCCTAATTCAGGCACAGTTGCAAAAAAACCATTGCCTGTTATAGCCAAATCAAGCGCATTCTGAGTAAATTGAATGCTGCCTTGTGAAAACTGCTGAGCAACATCAGCGGTCAAAACACCGTCACCTACTTTAGTTTTACCTGATGCCAGTAGTGATGCCGCATAGACATCAACAAATTCTGCACGAGACTCTTTAAAGCCGGTGGTATTTACGTTTGCGATGTTATTTGATGTAACATCCAAATCTTTTTGAGCAGCGTTTAATCCGCTCAACGCTATATTAAATGACATAATTGCACCTCATATAAAAACTGGTTATCTTAATTATTTCTAACTTTTACGAGTATTCACTCTTCATTGAAATAACAGTGGCTTAAATTCTCTATAGTCCTATTGAACTATTCAATTTAACCTTCTGATACTTCCACCACATCTGTTAGTGCCATGGAACTGCCACCATTAAGATTTAATAATATATTTCCGCCTGCTCCTGCTAACGTCACACTATCAACTTTGCGATAGGTCATCGCTTGTAACTCAGACGCCTTCCCCTCTACTAATCCTGCGATTCTAAAGCGATAAGCACCTTGAGGTGCCGGCTCTCCATTGGTCATTTTACCGTCCCAAGTGAAGGTAAACTCCCCTGCGGCAACACTACCAACAGGTACTGTTTGAATGAGCTCTCCGGCTGTGTTTTCAACATAAATATTTACGTTGCTCGCCGCTTTATCTGTGATCATTTTGCCTTTAACATCTTCACCTTCGGCCATACCAAAGACATTATCATCAACTAGCACACTTCGACCCACTAATGATGATGCCTGTAATGCTTGACTAGATGACATTGATGTTGCAAATGACGTGAATTGGTCATTAAGGGTTGCCACACCATCAGTGGTTGAAAAGGCAGTCATTTGAGAAATCATTTCATTATTTTCAACTGGTTTAGTTGGATCTTGATGAGATAATTCTTTTGTTAATAGTGCAAAAAAATCTTCTTGCGTTAACATGCCTTTGTTTTGTTCGGCTTCCTTAACAACTTCCTTTTGCCAGCGCAAGCCATCTAAAGGATTCGTACCGCTTACAGTTTCCATATCTTATTCCACCTTTAATTGTTACTTGCCAAGCTGCAGGGTTTTATTCAGCATATTCTTTGCTGACTCAGCCAACTGAACATTCGTCTGATATGACCGTGATGCCGAAATCATATTTGTCATCTCTTCAATCACATTGACATTGGGTTTATAAATATAACCATCTTTATCTGCCATGGGATGCTCTGGAGCATGCTCTACATTTAATGGCCTATTGCTTTCAACAATACCGAGAACCTGAACACCAACGGATGAATCTTCATGCCCTGCGGCAGCTTTTTGCATCTCTGCGGCAAAAACAGGATGCCGTGCCCGGTACGTTTGATCAACACTACTGCTAACACTGTCTGCATTAGCAATGTTACTAGCGGTGGTATTTAAGCGAACTGATTGCGCGCTCATTCCCGTGCCAGATATAGTAAATACGTTAAATAGGCTCATTATTCTTACCCCGCTCCAGTAATGGCTTTTTTCAAGCCTTTTATTCTGCCACTAAGAAATTGGATACTGGCTTGATACTGCATTGAGTTTTCTAGATACAAGTTTCGTTCCACTTGTGCATCTACAGTATTACCATCGCCGGTATCTGCTTGATCGGGCATACGAAATTGCACATTATTATTGAGTTCAGTGCGAACATCAAAATGCTTATCGTGTGTCCGAGACATACCTGATTGTTGTTTTTGGGAGGCTTGGGCTAAAGCTGACTTAAAATCCATATCTCTGGCTTTATAGCCTGGTGTATCGGCATTAGCGATATTACTAGCAATAACTTCTGCACGTTTAGCGCGTACAGCAAGTGCTTCAGGGTGAATGCCAAGTGCTTTTTCAAAATTGATAGCCATAGTGTTACCTCCAAATCAATGAAAGTAACCATACAACTTTTATGCCAATTAGATTTTAGAAGGAAGGGATTTAATTCTTTTTCTGATAAATAATACCAGGACTACAACGTACCATATCAAAATTTTGGTTTAATCCAGAAAGGGATTCTGAAGCACCAAGAAATAAATATCGGTTGGGATTTAACACGCCTTCAATTTGCGAAATAATTTGCTTTTTTATTTCAGGGGCAAAGTAAATCAACACGTTACGACAAAAGACGAGATCAAACTTGCCCATTAGGCTGTAACTATTTAATAGGTTAAGTTGTCTGAAACTTACCATCTTCTTAACGGAGTCTTTCACTTTAGACATACCATTATTACCATCTTCAAAAAACATTCTTTTACGTTCTGCAGATAAACCACGTGACAAAGCTAAACTGTCATAATGGCCATATTTGCAATGCTCTAGCATGGTATTAGAGATATCAGTGCCAATAATTTGAACACCTGCAGAAAAGGCTCCCGGATTACTTTGTTGGAACTCTTTAATGCTCATAGCAATAGAATAAGGTTCTTGTCCTGAAGAGCTGGCCGCAGACCATATTTTCAAGGGTGTTTTCTGATTTTTAAACTCAGGAAGTAAACGATTTTTTAACAGTTCAAATGGATACTCATCACGAAACCACAATGTTTCATTAGTAGTCATGGCATCAATTACCGCTGCACGTAATTGTCTTTCCATCGGGCTGAGTGTGCGAGTCACAAGATCGCCTAATGTTGCAACATCAAATTTCGCCATTAAAGGCGCTAAACGGCTTTTTACTAGGTATTGTTTATTTTCACCTAATACGATGCCACACTGTTTTTCGAGAAAAACGCTAAACTGATGATAACTGCTATCATCAAGCTGTCGGGCTGACACTTCGATATTCCACCTTAAATATTTTTTGGTCTACTTTTAATGGTTATAAAATTCGCTAAACAAATAATTGTTAATTGACACCATTAGCTATTTCATCTTTTTTTAACCATTTTTTTACTGCTGTGGCTAATTCATCGGGATGAAATTTTGGAATAAAATCTTCGGCGCCTACTTTCTCAACCATAGCGTTGTTAAAAACCCCACTTAATGAAGTGTGCAAAATAACAGGCATGCCTTTCAAAGTGTCGTTATTTTTAATCTCCGCGGTTAAGGTATAACCGTCCATTTCTGGCATTTCGATATCAGATATAAGTAAAGCCACTTTTTCTGAGATCGATGAATTACACTGTTCTGCTAGCACAAGTAATTGGTCTAAAGCGTCTTGACCATTCTTAGCTAAAAGCATATTTAAACCTAATGGTTCTAAAGCACGTTTTACTTGATTTCGCGCAACCGTTGAGTCATCTGCGATCATAATAACGCGCTCGCCAAGATCGTCTCCAACACTAGAATCAGCAACATCTTCGCTTAACTCTGTTGAAATTGGACTTATTTCATTGAGAATTTTCTCTACATCTAAAATAGATACCATTTTCTTTTCTATTTCAGTAACGGCAGTTAAGTAACTTGATTTGCCTGCACCTTCTGGAGGTGGCATAACATCTTTCCAGCTTAACGTGACAATTCTTTCAACACCGCCAACTAAGAATCCTTGCACGCTGCGATTATATTCAGCAATAATGACAAATGAGTTATCATCAGGAATGATTTCAGGTCCACCGGTAGATTTACTCAAATCAATAACTGAAATGGTTTGCCCACGAATATGTGCAACACCTTTAATGTAAGAATCTTGACCAGGGAGTGCCGTTAAGCGCGGACAAGGCATAACTTCACGTACTTTAAAAACATTGATGCCAAAAAGTTGTGGTCCGACTAAACGAAAAAGTAATAATTCCAGCCTATTCTGCCCAACCAACTGAGTGCGTTGATTTACTGAGTCTAAAATTCCTGCCATACAAACCTCATATTACTTATATTTACAAAAAGGCACACTTCTTGATTGTGCTTATTAACATTATATTTAACGTTCAAAATTTTGACGTTTGGTGCGTATTCATCTGCTTTTACTTATGACTTAAATTAAGCATAGACGAGTATTTAAATTTCCCTAGCAAATAGTTGACAAATTTATGAGTAAATTAAAGATTTTTATCATTTTTTCGCTAATTTCAGCGTCTTTGTCAAACTCAGCTTTTGGTCAAACAATGAATAGAACGCAACTTCAAGATTTTGTGAAACAATTTCTAGAAAATAACATTACATTACCCACTCAAGGAAAAATGACGGTTTCTGTATCGTCGCTAGATCCTAGAATTAACATTAAACCTTGCTCATCTACTTTAGTGGTAAATATACCTGAAAATCATAATGGTAGAAACGTAAATGTAAAAATAAATTGTGAGGATCCAAACCCTTGGTATCTTTTTATTCCGGCAAAAATTCAAATGGTCGTTCCTGTTGTTGTCGCAAAAAGTATCATTAGCAAAGGTAGCAGGGTTGATGAGTCAAACGTAATTATAGAATATCGTGATGCTCGAAGAATTCGCGGTGAGATTATTGATGACACAAAAATTGTTATTGGCACTAGAGCGAAAAGGAAGTTATCAGCAGGCGCCATTCTTACGAGAAAAAACATATGTTTTGTTTGCAAAGGTAGTCATGTAACGCTTATTGCAAAATCTGATACTCTAATGATAAAAACTGCTGGCATCGCTCTTAAAGACGGAGGCATTGGTGAGCAAATACGTGTTAAAAATGAAAGTAGCGGAAGAACAGTAACGGGGCGAGTATCTGCTATCAACAAAGTTGTAATTAATTTATAATAATTGTTAAGTTATTTGGCTGCTTGCCGATAACAAGATAGTGAATATCAACCCGTTATCTATAGGATAGTATTATGGCTATAAATATCAATAACTTGTCAAATAACAGTCAGGTAAAGCAAAAGCTTGATCAACAAGTACAAGTGAAACAACAAGCCACACAAAATTCAAATAACAGTGAACAAGTAAAATCTGCTGGCAAAGATTCAGTATCTTTAACACCACAAGCTCAACAACTAAATGAGTTACGGAAAAAAGCGAATGATGCACCAGCAGTAGACCAGAAAAAAATTGATCAATTGAAGAAAGCGATTGCTGATGGTGACTATAAAGTCAACCCTGAAAAGCTTGCCGCGAGTATTGCAAATTTTGAATTTAAATTAGGTTAATAGCAAGCTGTTAACCTAGTCACAGGAGTTAAGTCGTGATGACAGCGTTAGCAGCAGAGCAATTAATTGCTCAACAACTACAAAATCTAAAGCAGCTTGAAGAGCTGCTCATCGTTGAAAAAGAGATATTGCAGAGACTAGATCCTGTAGCATTAGCTTCTGTAACGGAGCAGAAGCATGATTTATTACAGGCTATTCAACAACTTGATGAACAAAACGCCCAAAACATACAGTTAGCAAATGAAGTTTCAACAGGAGTTCATAATAATGAACTTGCTGAAATTGAAGCTATTTTACTGCGTTGCAAGGACAAAAATCATGTTAATGGTCAAGTGGTTCAACAGTCTTCACTCGCAGTTGAACGAATGAAAAATTCCCTACTTGAAAATCATAACCGCTCATCAATGACTTACAATAGTAAAGGCAAAAAAAGTGGTGGACTTAGCAGCTTAGGGATTAAAGCTTAATTATTTACAGGTATAGGTATCTTACATCGCCGATTTTTGCCATGTTGATATACTCGACGCACTACAATATGAAAAGCCCTAACTTAACGATAAGTTAGGGCTTTTTTATATAAAAACAAAACTCATTTATAAACAATTATTGGTCGTTTAACCGAATAATTTGCCTAATTTTTTCTTCAGTTTATCTTCAAGCTTTTTCTTTTGCTTATCTTCAAACTCTTTCTTTTTCGCTTTTACTACATCAGAGTTCATAAGATTCTCTAATGCTTTATCTGTGTCATTAACAACGGCTTCTAAATCAACGAAAGATTGCCCTTCTTTGCTACTTACACCTAAAGCGTCAGTTAATTTAGCATTTAAACCCGCTTTAATATCAGTTTTGAAACTTGTTAGTTTATTTGAGACTTGTTTCATCATTGATTTCTTAAGCTGTTTATCTAAAGGTGATGAGATAGAAAACTCAGGATCCGTCATTTTTCCTTTAGCGGTTATCGTCAACGCTAATGTTTTTAAAGACTGCACAGTATCAATAAATAATGTACTTAAATTCGAAGTGCCAGCACCACTGTATTGAGTCTTTTCAAGGTTAAGTTGAGTTAAACTGTCGAGTTGACCGTCAAGTATTGAAAAAGTACCGTCTCCCGCTAGAATCCCACTGTTAAGCTGCAAATTAAAGGCGCTAGATTTTTGCAGAGCAACATCTTTTAAACGAACTTGGTCTAATTGCCATTTGCCATCACTACTTAAAACCTGTTCTTTATCTAAAGAAAACTCTAATGCTAACGCCAATTTACCAGCGCCCTGTATGTTATCACTTTCAACATTAACCACACTATTTTTGCCACGCATCCAGTGTTGATGTGTTAACTCTGTGCCACTAATTGCAAATTCACCTTGCGCTAATAATAAGGAAAAATTGGCTTGTTCTATAAGTACATCCGGCATTGGTTCTTCATCGTTAAAGTGTACATAACGACCTTTATTTTTAGCTAATGTTGCCTGCTTATCCGCATTTTGTTTATCTTTATTAGAGCTGTTAACCAAAGGAGCTACTTTCTGATAGACGCTATCCGCATAACCGAAGTATTCACGTGCTTGTTCACCAAACAACATATGAGCAAAGTCACCACCGTCAACGTCTTCAAGTTGATACTTACTCTCAATGTTTTTCCAGTCAGCTTGAGGAGCATTTTTTAATGCGATAGTTTGTTTGGTCAGTATTTCTTTAGAAGCAGTAACTTGCTGTTTCGCTTGTTTGACAATAGCGCGGTCGGCTTGAAATTGTTTCTTCAGCACCTTAAAGTCTGTATTAAGTTTTTCAAGATCAGCTAAACTTTTAATTTTTGTTTTAGATAATGCGGATACTTGTTCTTTATAACGAGCTAAGCTGTCTTTATTGGGTAGCGTTTTATTAAGACCTTTAAGCTTTTCCATTTCAGCTTGGTAGCTTTGCTCTAATGCTTTACCACGTTTAACCGTTAATAAATCACTATTATTCAGTAAATCATCGACCTTAGGTAAGCTCATATCAAAATTTGACAAGGCAGAATCAATCGCTCCTTCTTCGCCGTTATTAGTCACGTCATCAGCAAGAAAAAACACTTCTCCTGCCGACTGTCTTGGCTGGTCAATACGTAAACCTACAACATTCAACTCACTAATATGTAACTTACCAAATAAGTATTGCCAAACATCAACCCCCGCAGAGGCTTGAGAAAAACTCACTAAGTTATGGGTTGGCTTTTTGGGGTCTGTTGCTTGAAAGCCTTCAATATTTAGGGTTAAAGGTGCGTACAAAATCTCTACATTAGTAACATTAACTTCTGCACCGAGATACACTTCCCCCGACTTTTCTATCCCTTTTTTTACTAAGGCGTCAGCAAATAAATAAACAAAAGTAATAATTAAGGTCATTATTACCATAAAACCGGCTATTCCTTGCCAACGAATGAAACGACTCATGATATTCCTCCTTGACCTGAAACCTGACAATAAACACTATAAAACTTAGATGCTTTCAATGCCTTAACAATTCTAAACTTTTCAAAAAATGTTTTAATATGTAAACGGTACTTTTCAATAAGAAAATTACACATAAAATAGAGTGGGATAGCTAATAAACAACCAAGAACAAGAGCACCTAATGTATAGGTATGATGAAGGTGAGCTAACTTAAAAATCGAAAACTGATACAAAGTATTAAATAATGATTGTAAGGATTCAGCAGAAAGTAATGACTCTCCAACTGAGACGATTAACGAAGACAATAAGTAGCTTAGCCCTTTAAAGAAGCCCAGCGCTAATATAAAGCCACCGATATTTACTCGTAAAAATAAGACTAAAAATAACAACACAATATTATGTAAGGTGAGTAATGGCGATAATCCAACAATAAAGCCTATCGCTATGGCTAATGAAATTTGCCGTGTTGAACTTTCTGAATTCAATGCATTAAGTAATTTAGCGAGTAATGTGAGCATTCCCTTTCCTTTTATTTTTTCTTCAATATTTTATCAATTTTTACCAAGTTGATTAATCTTAGCAGGGGTTTTATTCATTTTCCTGACGAGTAAATACCCAATCATTACCTTGACTCAAATCTTCACTGTATTGATAACCTGCGACATCAAATGATTTAAGCTGTTCAACATCAGTTATGCGATTCTCGATAATATAACGAGCCATTAACCCCCTGGCTTTTTTTGCAAAGAAACTGATCATTTTAAACTGACCATTTTTCCAGTCTTTAAATGCTGGCGTAATTATTTCACCATTAAGATTCTTTTTCTTCACCGACTTAAAATATTCATTTGAAGCTAAGTTAATCAAAAGAGCGTCACCTTGCTGTGCTAATGCTTCATTAACTTTATCTGTAATAATGTCGCCCCAGAACTGATACAAGTTACTTCCTCGATCATTTGGTAATTTTTTCCCCATTTCTAATCGATAGGCTTGCATTAAATCAAGGGGTTTTAATAGGCCATATAAACCAGACAATATTCTCATATGCTGCTGTGCAAAATCGAAATCTTCATCACTAAACGTTTTAGCATCTAGTCCGGTATAAACATCCCCATTAAAGGCCAATATGGCCTGACGAGAGTTGTCAACGGTAAAAGGCATTGACCATTCGCCAAATCGAGCGGCATTTAAACCGGCAAGTTTATCGCTGATCCCCATTAATGTAGAAATATCAGCGGGTGATAATTTTTTACAATGTGCGATCAGTAATTTACTGTGTTCTAAAAGCTCAGGTTGTGAATATTTATCGGTTGGCAAAGGTGACTCAAAGTCTAAATTTTTAGCTGGAGAAACAACAACAAGCATAAAAGTTCCGTTTAATGGCAGTATCAGAATATATAGACCATATAATACAATAAAAAAGCCCAATATGAAGAAAAATGATATGCCAACGCAAAACACTCTTAAAAATATGTTGATCATGCTTGCTATATATCGAAAATTTGTTACAAATATAGCTACATAAGGCATCACACCTAAGATTTATCGCTTTTTTAGCTACTTATGGTGTAATAATTCTCCAATTTAAAGTTTCACGTTAAAAAGGTAAAGGACATGACTAATCAGCTATCACAATTAAAACAAATGACCACAGTAGTTGCTGACACTGGCGATATTGAAGCTATTGCAAAGTTTCAACCGCAAGATGCAACGACAAACCCATCGTTATTGTTAAAGGCGGCTTCACTTCAAAGTTACCAACACTTACTTAACGAAGCCGTTGCGTGGGCAAAGGAGCAATCATCAAGTAGCGACCAACAAGTTATTGACGCTGCTGATAAACTGTCAGTATTAATTGGCTTAGAAATATTAAAAACAGTGCCTGGTCGTATTTCTACAGAAGTCGATTCACGTTTGTCATTTGATACTGATGCATCAATTGCCAAGGCTCATAAGTTAATGGCAATGTATAAAGAGGCGGGGATCAGTAATGACCGCATTCTTATTAAACTTGCTTCGACTTGGGAAGGTATTAAAGCCGCTGAACAGTTAGAAAAATCAGGTATTAATTGTAACCTGACTTTGCTGTTTAGTTTCTCTCAAGCACAGGCATGTGCAGAAGCAGGAGTTTATTTAATATCTCCATTTGTTGGTCGAATTTTAGATTGGTACAAAAAAGATAGCGGTAAAAGCGAATATGCTGCTGACGAAGATCCAGGTGTAATTTCTGTGACAAGCATTTACAACTATTACAAAAGTAAAGGTTATAAAACGGTAGTGATGGGCGCAAGCTTTCGAAACATCGATGAGATCCGTCAACTTGCCGGATGTGATCGTTTAACGATCAGTCCATCATTATTAGATGAGTTATCAAAAAGTAATGACCCCCTTGAACAGAAACTATTCAGTGAACAGCCAGCATTAGCCGATCAAGAGAAATTATCAGAAAGCAGCTACCGCTGGGCAATGAATGAAGATGCTATGGCAACAGAGAAATTGGCCGAAGGGATCAGAAACTTCACCGTTGATCAGATAAAACTAGAAAAGCAACTAGCAGAGTTACTTTAATAGCTATTTTTCATGCAGTTAGTGCAAAATAACACCTAAAACAAGTTACTTTACAAACAAATATTGTTGCTATTTATTACTTTAATTATTTTATTATCACTTTGAATGTGTTATTAAAAAGGTGCTATTAAATAAAAAGGAGTGTTCTATGGATAAACTTCAACAAGTATTGGGCTCATTCGGTAAAAGACCAAAGTCCTCAGAAAGCACTAATAAGAAAAGAAAATGGCGTGAAATAGAACAATTAAAAGAAAGGTTCCAACTAGAAAAAGAACTCAAAGAGTTTGAAGATTCTTTAGAGTTTATGTTAGAAGATTTTTAGCTTTATTTCAAAAATGAAAAAACCCAGTTTTAAAGCTGGGTTTTTTATTGCCTAAAATACAGTAAATTTAAAAGCTAGGCTTGTTCTAAAGCATAATGGTCAGGTTTTACACCCACTAACTCTTTCAAGCGTTCAACAATTAAGTAGTTCACTGGTACTAAAATCAAGGTAATGAAAGTGGCGAATAATATGCCAAAACCAAGAGAAACAGCCATAGGAATGAGAAACTGTGCTTGTGTTGATTGCTCAAACAATAACGGCATTAAGCCAATAAAGGTGGTTAAACTGGTCAGCATTACTGGACGGAAACGCGACGCTCCTGCATTAAGTACCGCCTCCATTAATCTCATCCCTTCTGCACGCTTCTTATTGATGAAGTCAACTAATACTAAAGAGTCGTTAACCACGACGCCAATTAACGCCAACATGCCAAGCAAACTCATAATGGTTAATTCCATGCCCATGATCCAATGCCCAATAACCGCACCAATCATGCCAAAAGGAATAACACTCATCACAATAATGGGTTGTAAATAGGACTTAAATGGAATGGCTAATAAGGCATAAATAATAAAAAAAACAAATAACAATGCCCAAGCTAACGAACCAAAAGATTCACGTTGCTCTTTAGCTTCGCCTTCAAGAGAATGACTTACACCAGGGTATTGTAATATCAGTTCATCTAAATAAGCTTTCAAGTCAGCCTGCAATATTGTCATATTAGTATTTTGCTTTTCAACATCAGCACTGACATTCGCGGTACGAAATCGGTCAATACGAGAAATCGTTGACGGGCTTTTACCAGGAAGTAATGTAGCAACATGCGATAATGGCACCGAACCACCATTGGGCGTTCCAATTAGAATGTTTTCTAAATCAGCAGTTGTTCGTCGCTCACTCAACGGTAAACGCACCATAACTCGCACATCGTCTCGACCACGCTGAATACGTTGCACTTGCGAACCAAAAAATGAACTACGCACTTCATTTGAAATACTCTCTCTTGTTAATCCTAAAGCCTTACCTTGTTCTGTTAGCTCAATTTGCAGCTCTTCTTTACCGTCTGACAAGCTATCTTCGATATCAAATACGGTTGGGTAAGTTGATAAACGGAGCTTCACCTTATCGGTAATTTCCTTCAGTGTATCTAATGAACTCGCTTTCAGCTGTACATGAATAGGGTCTGAAGAACGACCTATTTCAGCTCTAAAGGTAATACTTTCAGCTCCTGGAATAGGGCCAATTAAAGCTCGCCATTCTCGTACTAGTTGTGCCGAACCAATAGATAAACTTCGAGATTCAGGTGGGGTTATTTCAAAACGCACACTACCTTGGTTCGAAACGCCTCCTCTACCGCCAGTTGTTGCTAGAATGTTTATTATTATGCTCTCATTGGTATCTTCATCGATATATTTTTCACGTAGCTCTTGTGCTTTCTCCGTCATTTTAATGATATGTTTATTTGTTACTTCAAATGGAGAACCTGCAGGTAAAGTTATAGATGCTCTCACCGTTTCGCTAGGCACTCTTGGAAAGAATATAAATTTAGTCCAACCACTCATGATCAAAGTGATAATAATGAGGAAAACAGCGACAAAACCAAAAAATGTTACGGTTTTAAAATTTATTGCCCTTTGTAATAATGGTTGATAAAAGCGTAAAATTGTTTTTTCGAAGCCATCAGCAAAGCGTTGCTGAAATTGACTAAATTTTGATGTTTTGGTTTTTTGACTACGTAGTTTCAAATGTTTTAAATGTGAAGGTAAAACAAATTTGGATTCAATTAACGAAAACAATAATACCGGAATAACAATAACAGGAATTTGTGCAAACAATGCCCCTCTCGCACCTTCAATAAAGGCTAAGGGTAAAAATGCAGCAACGGTTGTTAGCACACCAAAAGTTACGGGGGTAGCCACTTCTTGTGTACCCAAAATTGCCGCTTGTTCTCCAGATTCAGAAGTTTTTAAATGGGTATAAATATTTTCTCCGGTGACAATAGCATCATCGACGACAATCCCTAAAACTAAAATAAAACCGAACAAACTAATAATATTTAAGGTAATGCCAAAAAAGGGCATAACAATAAAAGCTCCCATAAATGAAATTGGAATGCCAATAAACACCCAAAAAGCAATTGACGGACGTAAAAACAAACTCAGTAATGCCAGTACTAAAATACCACCTTGTAACGCACTTGTAGTTAATGTTGAGATACGGTTTTTTACGATTTGAGAATCATCATCCCAATAACTTAATTCAACACCTTCTGGTACACTACTTTGTTGCTCGTCTATATAGTTTTTTACCGCATCAGCAACATCAATGGCACTTTGTGGGCCAATACGATAGACATCAATAAAGGCTGCTTGTTTGCCGTTAAATCGGGTTCTTATCGGCGTTTCTTCAAAAGCATCGGTAATAATTGCAATGTCAGACAAGTGTAGAATTGATCCATCAGTATGTGTCTTTATCGCTATTTCAGAAAATTCATCTTTACGGTAGGCTTGCCCTTTTGATAACAGTAAAATATCACCGCCTTGAGTTCTTAAATTACCTGCAGATACATCGGTACTAAAACTACGTATCGCAGATGATACTTGAGAAATGGTTAAATTATATTGTTGTAGTTTGTCTTGAGGTATTTCAATCGAAATTTCGTAATTACGTACACCACTTAAATCTACTTGTGTGATAACTGAATTTTTTAACAAATCGTCACGTACCTTTTCAGCATACTCACGTGTTTCTTTCTCGCCGTAATTACTGGCGACAGTGACAGATATAACTTCACGTTTTCGAGTAGCTATCGAAACGACTGGTTTCTCAGCATCCACTGGAAAAGTATTAATAGCGTCGACACGGCTTTTAATATCAGCTAATACTTCTCGGGCATCGTAACCGGCGTCAACTTCAATATTAACGGCTGAAGAGCCTTCCGAAGAGCGACTCGCAATTTGCTTAATGCCTTCTAGGTCTTGTATTGCTTCTTCGATACGAATTGAGATACTTTTTTCTACATCCCCAGGGGTTGCGCCTCGTAATGACACGTTCACATTAATGCGATCAGAAGCAAAAGATGGAAAAACCTCTAATGGGATCCGCACGGATAAACTAAATAAACCTCCAATTAAAATGGTGATCAATAATAAATTAGCCGCTACGTGATTTCGGGCAAACCATGCGATCATAATGATTCACCTTTGGCTTTTTTAGCGACTTTTTTATTATTATTTACATTAGCCATTTCCTTGCGATTTCTTCTGTTTTTCTTTTTTCCTTTTCCTTGTCTTTTCCCTTCAATTGCCACGGGCGTACCAGAACTAACCTGCCCTAAAGAAGTAAGCACTAACTCATCACCTGCAACAAGACCAGAATCAACAATTGATTTTTTACCATTTTGCCATCCAATGGTGATCTCCTTTCGCATTAACAAATTATTTTCAATAGTATAAACATAACTCCCTTGATAAATGGCACTGCTCGGGATCACCAAAGCATTAGTCAATTCTTTCCCTTGAATTTGGGCAGTAACATACTGACCTATTTTGATAGGCGAGCCGTCAGAGGTTTTTGCATCGTATGGGCGATTGATTTGAGCTACAACATATAACTGTTGCGACAGTGTATCAATAGCACTTTCTGTGCGAATAATTTTGCCTTGCCATGATTGGTGCCCCATTAGATCAGACGTTAATTTCACATCATTTTTATTACCCTGTTCGCCAATATCTCGATAGACTTCAGGTAAATTAATCAGTGTCAGATCTTTGTTTTTAATCGGTAAGCGGATCTCTACATAATCGGTAGCGAAAATAGTGGCAAGTTGGCTATTACTTGAGACGACTTGGCCAATATCCACTTGTTTTTTCAAAATACGTCCTGCATAAGGGGCAATGACTTTTGTACGTTCTAAGGACAATTCCGCTTTATCTAATTGTGCTTGAGCAGAAAGCACCTTTGCTTTTGCCGCTTCCAGTTGAGGTTTACGTAACACTAATGCATTTGCTTTTTTGCCATTTCCTAAACGTTGCCAATCAGCCTTAGCTTGATCAACTCTCGCTTGTTCTTCGAGTAACACTTGGTTGGCAGATAAAAGGCTTGCTTGAGATACTCTAACCTCAGATGTGTAATCTCTGTCATCCAATTGAACTAAAATATCACCTTTTTCAAAAAAACCACCATCATTGAATTGGCTACTCACTTGGGTAATTTGCCCTGAGACTTGCGAAAAGAGGATGCTTTGTGTGCGAGGCTTCACTGTACCAAAACTTTCAACCATCACTTGATAGCGTTGTGGTGCTAACACTTTAGTGCTCACCGTCATCTGTGGAGCTTTCGATGGCTTAAAGCGTTTTGACTGCGGAGGGTTATTATTAATTATAGTGATTAACAAAAGGGTAACACCAATAAGCACGGCCAAAATAGTTAGTTTTTTCTTTCTACTGATTTCTAATGTGGTTTGTGTATTTGAAGCGGGTTGTACAGACATAGTTATTCAGCCTTTGTTTTATTAGTGGTGACAGTTTGCTCAGACACAGTGAAGTCGCCACCGAGTGCTAAATGTAATTGAATACGGTTTGCAATTAACCTATTTTTAATTTGTATTAAGGTACTTTGTGCGTCAAACGAGCGGGTTTGAGCATCAAGTACAGTGGTATAACTAACTAAACCACTTTGATATTGTTCAAATGACAACGTTGCAGCAACCTTGGCATTTTCTTGTGCCGCTAACATAGTTTGATAACTATGCTTTAAACCTTTTTCTTGTGTTATGGCATTTTCAACTGCCGTGAAAGCATTATATAAGGTATCGAGATATTGCTGCTCTCCTTGTTTTAATGCTAAGCGAGCTTTTTCTTCATTAGCCTCTAAACGCCCGGCATTAAATAAAGGAGCCGATATATTACCTAACAATGACCAAACCAAAGAGGAGCCGGAAAGTAAATCATCAATATTGTTACCTTTATCCCCCGCTGAAACAGTTAAGCTCAAGCTTGGAAATCGCTGTTTATGTGCAAAAGCTAGGCCTGAATCTTTCGCCAGTAATTGATACCAACTTGCCATTAATCCTGGTTTTCGACTAATAAGTTCTGAAGGCAACCCCAAAGGAATATCATTCGTTAACAGAGGTAATTCAGCGTTGACGAGTAACTTTCCTTTTGGGTAGTCCCCCACTAAATGTTCAAGCTTTCTAATTAATTTGGTTTTAGCTGTTTTTTGGTCTGAAACACGAGTTAATTCACTGTTCAATTCATTACGTGCTAGATAAACATCAAGTGCTTCACCTAAACCACTTTTGTAGCCGGACTCAATTATCGCTAAGTGTTGTTGTGAATTTTTAGCACGACTTTTATATAGCGAGAGTAGCTTTTCAGCTTCTACAACCGCGAACCAAGTAGTAACAACATCAACGACTAATTGTTGTTTGCTTTGCTCAAAATTCGATTGCTCAGCCATATAGGTTAAATTAGCTTGTTGGTCAGCCGCAGAAAGTTTGCCCCATAAGTCAACTTCGTAAGTTAAGTCAAAATCAACCGAACTAGTATTAGCGTAAGTATCAAGCGAATTATTCTTACTTCGGCTTGAGCGTAAAGACAAATCAAGTGACGGCCACAATGTACTGCCGGAGATGATCAGCTGTTGTTTTTGTATTTCAACATTATACGCTTGAATTTTTAATTGATAATTTGATGCTATGGCAGATTTAACCAGCTGCTGAACTTGTGGATTTTCCAACTGAACTAACCAGTTATCTTCAACAGATAGTTTTTGTTTACTTTCCTGCCAAGTCCCTGGTAAGTCGATATTTTTAATATTCACATCAAGCTCTGATGTACTAGAGCAAGCTAACAACATACTTGTTGTTAAACCAACAATAAAATTGTGTTTGATATTCGTTCGAAAACGGTTTTTCATAAAAGATGAAACCACTAATGCTATTTTTAATAGCTTAATTGTAATCAAAGTTTATAAAAACAAGTAACGACTTTACAAAAGTTTACTTTCAGTAAATTCTTTGCGGTGAATAGTAGGTATATAAGGTTGAGTGGTTATATTTCTATGCGAACAAATGAAGTTTCCCCGAACGCTAACACATCGAATAGTTTGCATTAGTAGAATACCGTTAAGATAATCAGCGAAGGAAATATCACAAAGTAAGCTTTCATCATTAAACGTAAATACTTATGAGTGCCTTTTAATTCCATAAAATGATCTATCACTACAAAGCCTTTATACATTACGGTTAGTGCAACAAGCGTACTGACTATGGCTGTTGATTGAAAGTTCTCGCCCAGAAAAGTATTGAGTAAAGTGATGGAAATTAATGCGATTAAGAAATGTTCTAATGTGCCTATATGTTTCATATTTGGGTCTTACCTTAATACATATAATAATGGAAAAATGAGAATCCACATTAAGTCAATCATATGCCAATACACCGCTAGCGCTTCTAAGCCTGAATTCTCTTCTGCTGAGTACGCCCCTTTTCTTAGTCTGAATATAACCCATAAAATGGCACACGCTGCCCACCCTACATGTAGAAAATGATTAAATGTCATATAATAATAAACAGTGAAAAATTCATTCGTACTCGTGCTATACCCTTGAAGGTCATTCCAATGGAACTCCCACGTTTTCAAGCATAAATAAGTACAGCCACATATAAATGCCAACCATAAGAATCGCTCACATTTCACCAAGTTATTAAGGCGAATGTTTGCCATTGCCTTAGCCATAAAATAACTGCTAGATAACAAAACAATAGTATTAAATACACCAATCGTGGTATTTAAACTTTGTGGTCCACTGGAAAACACGTCAGGATAATAAAATTTAGCGATAAAATAGGCGGTAAAAAAAATACCAAATTCGGTTAATTCAGATAATATTCCCACCCAAATTGGAATATTGCCCGGTACTCTCCCTGCTCTTTTTTCACTCCATGAAGCGAAAAAAATTCCTAAAGGTTCATCTGCTTGCTTTGTGCTCATAACGGTTGTGTTCTAGTGATACCAAGTAAGATATTTATAACACAATGTATTTTTACAAAGTTTGATATAAAACGGAAAACGCGAGAAGTCATGCACTTTTTCAAATAAATGAGTTGGTATTGGCATTTTATAAAATGGGAGCTTTAAAAGATTATCGCCTCGAAACTAAGTTTGTTTAACAGAGC
>Ga0209291_1000229_pt1 | contig 55629 bp, 49 predicted proteins | sample GOMGulsemesocosm_FD_184633 | JGI IMG/M metagenome (GOLD analysis project Ga0209291, IMG submission 184633) | Methane-oxidizing microbial communities from mesocosms in the Gulf of Mexico - GOM9B Gulf of Mexico (SPAdes) (version 2) | ecosystem: Environmental > Aquatic > Marine > Cold seeps...
AGGTTGCAGTACCTAATAAATATTTATCAAATTTTGAATTCCCAGAAATAAGGGTTCGTTCAAACTGAGCTATTGCTTTGGTAACTAATTCTGAACTTATATTAGCCGTTCCAAACGCTAATTCAAATAAATTAGGATATTCTGAATGCTCCTGCAAATCAGCTACGGCTTGCTCCCAAGTATTGTGCATTTCAATTGGGTTTTCTACTGGCTGTAATGCTTGTGATTCTAAACCAAAGGAACGACCATCCCAGAAAAATTTTTCATCATAATTAAATGCAGTATTAAATATTGGCATAGAATTTCTATTTCCAAAAACACCATCAATACCTTCGCTAAACTGTAAAACATCAGTAAAGGCGTTTTCTGGAGCATGACAACTCGCACATGATTGTGTATTGTCTGCCGATAAAATTGTGTCAAAAAACAGTTTCTTCCCTAAAGCAACTCCTTCAACCGTTTGTGGATTAGCAAATGGAACTATAGGAGGAAGTATTTTTTGACTAAATAACGTAGGAACCTCCAATGCAAGTGGTGTTGGAGTATATTGAGGCACACTTGCATCATCTTTAGAACAAGAGAGCATCATTATTACTATTAATATACCTAAAACCCTATTCATATTTTAATTTACTGTACCTAGACTAAATGCATCTTGTCCATTGTCATACATCCTTACTTGTGCATTAAAATCGGGCATTAACATTGAATTAAAGTCATTTAAATTCCATTGATGAGGGCTCTTAAACCACTCTGCAATATTCATTTTTATATCTACTGACGAATTGTTATGTACAATAACTTCTCCTAAATTTACTGTAAAAAAAGTATCTTGGAAAACCAAGTTCATAGGATCTGCATTGTCTACTGCTCTTATTGCATGATATTGATACCCTTGCTCTGAAGCTACATTGTTTATAAATTTTCCTTCCAATTGCATAAAATGATATCCACCACCAAGCATACCTGGTACATTCCATGAAGCAGAATTTAAATCCGTATATGCCCCATCAATATTGTCCGTATTATCAAATCCAAATGTAAAAGATACGTTTGAATACGTACCAATAGGGATTTGGATCGGAGTCACATATGAAAGGTTTTCATTATTAGTTACATCAACTAAATTATACCCTTCAACAACTATAGTTTCACCGTTAGATTTATGAAAAGTAACATCTGATATTAAGTATCGTAATTTTTCAATACTTAGCTCATCAGTATTCTCATTAAAATATTCAATTGAATTAAAGTCTGTGCTTAATACATTTGTACCATCCCAGTTATGAGTGAAATTTAAGGATACATTTGTATTCTGTAATCCTGGCACATCTTCTTCAACACATGAAGTTAACACTACTACACTTAATACTATTATTGCTAATAATTTTCTCATTTTATTTTCACTATTAATAAATCTGTAAACCCTTTATTTTCTATAACATCATAATCACTACTACTTGATTCACCAACCAGTACGACTTTTTCATCATTCAACTCAACCGCTCCATAAGCAAAATCAATTTGCGAACCACCTACAGTTTTTTGCCATTCTAATGTTCCTAAATTGTTCACCTTCATAACCCAAGCATCATTTTGACCGTTATTAACCGTCAAATTCCCTTCTACACTCCTTGAGCTTCCAGCAATTAAAAAACCATTATCTTCTGTTTTCACTACAGATCTTCCAGCATCAAAACTAATTCCACCAAAAGTTTTTTCCCAAATTAAAATACCATTTGGAGTAATTTTAATCAACCATAAATCAGCAGAACCACTATTTTGTGACACATCAACATCTGTACTTCTTGTATCACCAACTACTACATAATTTCCGTCTTCAGTGGCTGTTATTCCATATGCTTCATCAATTTCAGAACCTCCAAAAGATTTTTCCCAAACCAAAATACCATTTGCATCTATTTTTACCAACCAAAAATCGTAATCTCCTTTATTGTTAGAAATGTCCACATCTGCACTATCAGAAGTTCCAACTAATATAAATCCGTTGTCTTGAGTTTCTATTAAGCCGTTCGGAATTTCACTTAATCCTCCTCCAAAATATTTGGTCCAAAGTGTATCACCATTTGTATTAAGCTTTATAGCCCAAAAATCACCACCTGCATGCATCACAGCCTTACTGTTTCCAGCACCTCCTGAAGCAGTTACATCAATAATCCCTGTTATTAAATAACCATTATCAGAGGACTGAATAATAGATAATGCTTTATCTACACCTGCATACCCTAATGATTTCTCCCATAAAACTGTACCTGAATTATTTAATTTCACTACCCAAAAATCATAAGAACCTGCATTTTGAGACGCATCTTCATCATTACTTTGACTATATCCTACAATTGCATAGCCTCCATCTTGAGTTTGAATAATTTTTGTTCCTTTATCGTCAAGAGATCCTCCGTATGTTTTGTTCCATTGCAGCTCATCATCCGCTCCGAATTTCATCAGCCAATAATCAAAACTCACACCTGGTTTGTCAGAAATATCACCATCATTGCTCTGAGTAAATCCTAAAACGGCATACCCTCCATCCTGCGTTTTTACAATAGACTTAGCTTGTTCATTTTTTGACCCACCAAAAGTTTTTACCCATTCCGTTTCTTTATAGATATTATTGGGAAATTGATTCGTTTCATCATCTGAACAAGAAAACAGTAATATACTCGCAATACATATTTGGGTTATTATTTTCATGGTATTAATTTGTGCTCTTGCGAACAATAAATAATCCACCTTCAATATCACTAATGATAATATTTCCACTTGCAAAATATGGGTATACATTCCAAGCACCATGATATGCAGTATTATTATCTAATGGGTAGGTATCAAAAGAGCCTACTTGAGTTAATACATCATTTTCAATATTTGACACATCTAACACTTGCATTCCTGCAGCATAATTAGCTTGATAGCATAAATTTCCTTTAACATACAGATTGTGATCAATAGCCTCTGTCCCACCAAAATATTCAATATTGAATACTGGGTTATCAAGATCTGAAAAATCAAAAACCAAAGTTCTAGTATTTCCACCAAAGTCTAATTCATCAGTTTCATCACCTACAATAAAATGTCTTAAATCCTCCGTAAACCAACCTTGATGTGTATACCCTATATTATTATAACTGATACTTGAAATATTTGTTGGATTTACTTTATCAGTTATATCAACAATAACCACCTCATTCTCATTACTTCCAATTAAAATTTCTTTTCCTTGATAATCTGCGTCTGGCCCGTTATAAACTAATACTTGCGCATCGTGTGAATAAGAATCTGTAGCATATCCACCTGCTGCAACTGGAGCAATAGGGTTTTGTATATTTATAAAATGTGGCCCTCCACTAAATGTATTTGTACCAACTACATATGCATACCCTGTAGTTTCATTTATTACAATATTATGAGCTTTACCAAAACCTGTATAATGCGCGTCAACAGTAAATGTTTCTGGAGAAGCTACAACATCACGCAAACGAGTTAAATCAAATACTTGCATTCCGTGGTTTCCAGCATTATCAGCAACTATAAATGCATAATTTTGATATACTTTAATATCTCTCCAAGAACTTGACCCTGCTGCTGAAGCTAAAGTCCCCAATAGCATTGGATTAGATGCGTCTGTTATATCTACAAAAGCTGAACCAGTAGACATTGCTATTAAAGCATATTCTTTCCCTGTTGTTGGATCCGTCCAACCCCAAGAATCACTTCCATGAGCTCCTGGACCACCTAAGGTTTCCGCTGGAATATGCGCCATTAAATCATATCCATCACATGGGTAAATATCAGCAAATCCATTTTCGCATGGAAATTGAGCAATTGTTACTGGAACGCTAATTGGTGATTCATCATCAGAACAATTAACTACAATACATACAATTAACAAGAATGATACGTGCTTTAATATATATTTAATCTTTTTCATAAAAAGTAAGGTCTATTTTTATTTTCTAGAATCTCGTAAAGATATACAATTAAACATTAATCATTTCTCAAGGTTTTTTTTACAGGTAAAAATCCTATTTTTGCATCATGATAGAAGACAAGAACCAGAAAAAAACATCGCTTGCTGAGTTGGGTGAGTTTGGACTAATTGACCATTTAACCAAAAACTTTAAAATTAAGCAAGAATCAACTCTAAAAGGGATTGGTGATGACGCTGCAATATTGGATTTTAAAAATAAAAAAGCAGTTGTTTCAACCGATTTATTAGTTGAGGGAGTTCACTTTGACTTGTCCTATATGCCCTTAAAACATTTAGGATACAAGGCGGTAATGGTAAACCTATCTGATATTTATGCCATGAATGCTACTGCTACTCAAGTTACTATATCAATTGCAATGTCTAACAGATTTCCCTTAGAAGCAATTGAAGAATTATATGAAGGAATTTATGCCGCAGCAAAAACATATAATATTGATGTTATTGGAGGTGACACTACTTCATCAACTAAAGGATTACTAATTAGCGTTACTGCTATTGGCCAAGCTAATGAAGAGGATATTGTATACCGTAATGGTGCAAAAGAAAATGACTTATTAGTGGTTACTGGTGATATTGGAGCGTCTTACTTAGGGTTTCAAATTTTGGAACGTGAAAAACAAGTTTTTCAAGCCGACCCGAATAACCAACCAGATTTAGATATGTATTCATATTTAATTGAACGTCAGTTAAAACCTGAAGCAAGAAAGGATGTTTCTGGACTATTAAAGGAGTTAGAGGTTAAGCCAACTTCTATGATTGATATTAGTGACGGATTATCGTCAGAAATCATACACTTATGCAAACAATCTGAAGTGGGTTGTAATTTATATGAAGATAAGATTCCGTTAGACCAGCAAGTAATTTCTACTTGTGAAGAGTTTAATATGGACAGTACTACTATTGCTTTAAGCGGTGGTGAAGACTATGAATTATTATTTACGGTTTCCCAAGAAGATTTCCCTAAGATAAAAGCGAACCCAAATTTCACCATTATTGGTCATATGGCAGATGCTTCTGAAGGAATGAATTTGATTACTAGAGCAAATGAAAGAATTGCTTTAAGAGCCCAAGGATGGAACTCTTTAGAAAATGATGAGTAAAATTTAATCTTACAGAGTTACTTTTTTAACAAAATTAGTAACTCTGTAAGATACTAGAAACAATCAATCCAAATGACTCTATAAACCCCCAAAGAACATCATCAAAGTCATTATCCATTTCAAGTTTTCTATCTATTCTTCCTAAATTTAATTGCATCAAATTAAAAACAACATCACTACTTTCGTTACTTCTTGCATGTAACAAGTAATTACCTTCATTTTTATTGTAAACATAGCTAATTTCAAGAATTTGCTTGTTCCCTAGCACATAAGTCCATCCATTTTTATTTTTTTTAACTGAAATTATTTTCCCGTTACTGAGTTCTATTTTCTTATTATTAATAACAGTCATCAAAACTTCATTATCCTTCAAAAGAATTTTTCGTTTATTAAGGATCAATGTGTCAGCTCCATGAATAATGAGCTTGTTTTTTTTAACTCTTTTAAAAATTATTTTTTCATTATTCAAACTATCTATAACATTAAATTTTTTTGCCTTTTTAAAATCTCTTGACATTGCTCCTTTAAAACTAAGCTCTTGCGCCCAGGAAACACTTGTCATAAGTAATATAAGTAATACACTATTTTTCATTTAAGTATAAATTATAATTCAAGAAACCCTGAGTATGAAACATTAATTAAAGTTACTAAAAACATTGTTACAATTCTCCTCCCCATTCAGCATAAAATTGTTTTAAATACAACTCCATAAATTCATGACGCTGTTGTGCCAATTGCTTTCCTGTTTCGGTGTTCATTTTATCTTTTAACAGCAATAACTTCTCATAAAAATGATTTATAGTTGGCGCAGTAGAGTTTTTATACTCTTCTTTAGTCATATTTAATGCTGGTTGAATTTCTGGATTGTAAATGACTCTGTTTTTAAAACCTCCATAATTAAACGTTCTGGCTATTCCAACTGCTCCAATTGCATCTAGCCTATCAGCATCTTGAACTACATCTAATTCTTTTGAAGAAAATGTACGAGTCACTTTACCTCCTTTAAAAGAAATATTGTTAATAATTTGAATCACATGTTCAATAACAATAGCATCAACGTTTTGGTTTTGTAAAAATTCCGCAGCTACTTTAGGACCAATAGTTTCATCTCCATTATGAAATTTAGAATCTGCTATATCATGCAACAAAGCTCCTAAGCTTATTATAAAAACATTTACTTCTTCAGTTTTAGCAATCAGTTGAGAATTCTTAAGCACGCGATGCGTGTGAAACCAATCGTGACCCCCTTCAGCATTTTTTAATGTTTCTTTTACAAAAGAAATGGTATTTTCTATTATTTGTTTTTCATTCATAGTAACTAGTTTAGGGAGGTAAAATACTTACATAAAACAAAAAAACCACTAACACACAAAATCGTGTATTAGTGGTTTTTATTATCTTAATCCAACTGGTAGGTGCGGTTTAGCAGAACTCGTTATAAGCATCTTTTAAGTTTTCAGCAATCATCTCTGCTGGTCTTCCTTCAATATGATGACGCTCTAGCATGTGTACTAATTCTCCGTCTTTAAACAATGCCATACATGGTGATGATGGAGGAAAAGGCAACATATGATTACGTGCTTCATTTACTGCATCTTTATCAACTCCTGCAAAAACAGTTACCAAATTACTTGGCTTCTTTGCGTTTTCTAATGACATTTTTGCTCCCGGGCGTGCATTTCTTGCAGCACAACCACAAACAGAATTTACCACCACTAAAGTAGTTCCTTCTTTTGCCAATACAGTAGTTACTGCTTCAGCAGTTTGAGCTTCTTCAAAACCGAATGAAGATAATTCCTCACGCATTGGTTTTACTAATTCTGGTGGATACATAATATATATACTTTTTGTGTTTATTAATACTTAAGTCGCAAAAATACGCAAAAACTATTGATGTGTTATTAAATAAATCTTAAATAACATCGTTAAAAGGGTTGATTTCAAGTATATTTGGAACATATCATAAGTAACTATGGGATTTGCAAAATTTGTTGGCGCTGGATTAGGATGGACCGTTGGTGGTCCCATTGGCGGCATGCTAGGTTTTGCTTTTGGAAGTTTAATTGATGGATTTCATCAAGCAGATGCTAAGCAATTTGAAAAAGAAAAAGCCGAAAAAAGAAAAAACACAGAACCAGGTGATTTTGAAATCAGCTTACTAATTTTATCAGCATTAGTTATAAAAGCTGACAACCAAATTGATCAACGAGAGCTAGATTATGTCCGCACACATTTTGTAAGTTTATTCGGAAAATCAAGAGCCAATAATGCTTTTAAAATTTTCAATAAAATTATAAAAAACGATACGGTTTCTACCAGAAGAGTCTGCATGCAAATTCAACGGCACATGGATCATCCTTCTCGTTTACAATTATTGCATTATTTATTTGGGATCGCTGCTTCTGACGGATATGTAAGTCCGAATGAAATTACTGAAATCAGAAAAATGGCTGGGTATTTACATATTAGTCGACGTGATTATGATGCTGCAGAGGCAATGTTTTCAGGATATAACCAACGATCAAGTCACCAAAAAGCTAATTTTAACGGGTACAATACAGAAAGTGCTTATAAAATTTTAGATATTGATAAATCGGCTACTAATGATGAGGTAAAAAAAGCATATCGAAAGATGGCGAAAAAATACCACCCTGATAAAATTCAACACCTAGGAGAAACTCATGTAAAAGCTGGCGAGGAAAAATTCAAAAAAATAAAAGACGCTTACGAACAACTTCAAAGTGAGAGAAGCTTCTAATCCAACATTGAGGATTAATTCATTTTGTCAAACCCTAACAAAAAGCTATTTTTATAGCCTTAATATATTTCATATACCTTGAGCGTATTACAACGTTTTTTTAAAGACACAATCATTTATGGCTTAGCAATTGTTTTGCCAAGGCTAATCAATTTTCTATTAACAAGGTTGTATACTGGTGTTTTTAAAAACGAGCAGTTTTCAGAAAACACAGTTTTTTATGTTTATGCAGCATTTTTTAATGTGGTTTTCACCTACGGAATGGAAACTGCTTTTTTTAGATTTTTCAGTCAACATAAAGAAAAAGAAAAGGTTTTAAGTACTTCATTCATTACATTAACAAGTAGTACCATTATTTTTGGAGCATTGCTTTTCATTTTTGCTAAGCCATTGGTTAGCTTAATGAATATTGATTTATTGTCTTATTACATTTTAATTAGTATCATTTTACTAGAAACACTTGTAGTGTTACCATTTGCTTATCTACGAGTAACAGGAAAGCCTATTCGTTTTGCTTTTATAAAATTATTAAATGTATTCATAATTGTAGGGTTAAACATCTTGTTTCTGGCAAAAGGTTTTCAATCAGAATCATTAAGAAGTTTCTTCAATTTTACTAATGAAGTACAATATGTTTTTACTGCTAACCTAATTGCCAGTGCCGTTATATTTATTTGTGTGCTGCCTTATTACATAAAAGTAAAATGGACGTTAGACAAAACTATTTTAAAATCATTGTTTTCGTACGGTTGGCCTATTATGGTTGCAGGTATTGCATTTGTAATTAACGAAAATTTAGATAAATTATTTTTAGACAAACTAGACCCTCATATAAATGGAGCGTATAGTGCTTGTTACAAAATAGCCGTTTTCATGACCTTGTTTGTTACTGCTTTTAAAATGGGCGCAGAACCTTTCTTCTTTAACCAAGCAACAGCAAAAAATGCAAAAGAAAATTATGCTAGAATACTGAAGTACTTCACTATTATTGGAGCAGTAGGATTATTAGGAATTGTTGTTTACATTAATCTTATAAAAGAACTTATTATAAAGAACGAAAGTTATCTATTTGCCTTAAAAATCGTTCCAGTAATCTTATTAGCAAACCTGTTTTTGGGCATCTATAACAACCTATCTATTTGGTACAAACTAACCGACAAAACCAAATATGGAATGTATATTTCTATTTTAGGGGCAACTATTACCATCGTTATTAATTTGCTTTTTGTACCTACTTATGGTTTTATGATTTGTGCATATGCAACATTGATTGCATACGGAGTAATGATGTTAGTTTCTTATTATTTAGGCAAAAAACATTACCCTGTACCTTATGATACGAAACGTATTGTATTGTACTTAGCATCTTCTACCTTAATGGCTACTTTATCATTTTATCAATTTGATAGCAATATCTATATTGGAACACTATTTTTAGTCGTATTTTTAGGACTGATTTTTTTCTTAGAGAAAAAAGAATTCAAACAATTATTGAAACAGAATTAACATGACAATAAACATCATTAATAAATCATCACACGCATTACCGCATTATGAAACTATAGCTTCAGCAGGAATGGATTTACGTGCTAATATAACCGAATCAATCACTTTAAAACCATTAGAAAGAACCATTGTTAAAACCGGTTTATTTATAGAGTTACCTATTGGTTATGAAGCACAGGTTAGACCAAGAAGCGGATTAGCTGCTAAAAAAGGGGTTACTGTATTAAATGCACCAGGAACTGTTGATGCTGATTATAGAGGAGAAATAGGTGTAATTTTAGTGAATTTATCAAATGAAAATTTCACTATTGAAAACGGCGAGCGTGTAGCGCAATTAATAATTGCAAAACATGAACGTGCTGAATGGATTCAAGTACAAGAATTATCAGAAACCGTAAGAGGTGAGGGTGGATTTGGAAGTACTGGAGTGAAATAATAAATAAAAGTATTTAGTCAATAGTTACAATTGGCAGTTTGTATTGTTATTTCGACGAAAGGAGAAATAACAAAATTTAATTAAAAAGAGATTCCCGTTTTCACGGGAATGAAAAATATATTTTTCATGAAAATAATAGTACCAATGGCGGGAAGAGGTTCTCGTTTAAGACCACATAGTTTAACTGTACCAAAACCATTAATTCCAATTGCTGGAACACCAATTGTACATAGATTGGTGGCAGATATTGCTAAAATTTTAGATGAACCAATTGAAGAAATTGCTTTCATTTTGGGAGACCCTGCTTTTTTTGGAGATGATGTTGTTAATAGTTTAACCAAACTTGCCGAAGGATTAGGTGCAAAAGCATCTATTTATAGGCAAGACCAACCTTTAGGAACTGGTCATGCAATTATGTGTGCTGAACCATCATTATCTGGACCGGCAGTAATTGCATATGCCGATACTTTAATTAGAGCTTCTTTTAATTTAGACCAGAATGCTGATGCTGTTATTTGGACTAAAGAAGTGGAGCGTCCAGAAGCATACGGTGTAGTAAAATTAGATGCAAATAATGAAATTACTGAATTAGTAGAAAAACCAGAAACATTTGTTTCCAACCAAGCCGTAATTGGGATTTATTACTTTAAAGATGTAGCTGTTTTAAAAGGTGAATTACAACATGTTTTAGACAATAATATCATTAACGGAGGTGAATACCAAATTAACGATGGTATTAAAGGAATGATGGTAAAAGGGAAAACTTTTGTTACCGGAACTGTTGATGAATGGATGGATTGCGGGAATAAAGAGGTTGCTATTGACACCAATACCAGAATGCTTCACTTTTTAACCTCTGATAAAGAACAATTAGTATCCAATTCTGTTACTTCTGAGAATTCAACAATCATTGAACCATGTTTTATAGGTGAAAATGTAGTGCTTAAAAACACTACTGTAGGACCTAATGTTTCTATTGGTAACAATACTGTTTTGGAAAACGTTAGCATTAAAAATTCGTTAATTCAGACCAATTCTGTTATTAAAAATGCTATTTTAGAAGAAGCTATGATTGGTAATCATGTAAAATATAATGGTGAGTTTACAAAAATTAGTATTGGTGATTATACCGTAGTGGAATAGTTATTGATTTTATATTTAAAATATATTAAAGATTGAGGCAAACTCTATACATATTCATAACACTTTTTAGCTTGTTAACCATACAAGCTCAGGATGTACGTGATGATGATTTAGGTGATGTTTCTGATGAATTGCAATCCACTTTTTTTGAAGCCATAAAGCAAAAAGGAATTGAGAATTATGATAAAGCAATTGATTTATTAGAAAAATGTAATACTCAGCTCCCAAACAATGCAGCTATCAATTTTGAATTAGGGAAGAACTATTATGAGTTAGACAAGCTACAATTGGCAGAAAATGCTTTGCAAAAAGCGAATACACTAAAACCTAATAATCAATGGATTTTAGAAACTTTATACAGGCTATATCGCTCTCAAAAAAACAGCTCTAAAACTATATCTACACTAAAAAACTTAAAAGATATACACCCAAAATACACTAATAATTTAATAATTGTTTATTATACAAATCAACAGTATGATGAAGCGTTAGCGCTAGTAAACCAATTAGATGAAAAAGGAGTAACTCGAGATCGGGAACAAATCAGACATCAAATTTATACGCATGGTGGTTTATTTTCTGAACAAACCAATTATATTGAAAAAAAGGTTCGTAAAAACAACGCTACTGAGGCTGATTATGTAAAGCTTGTTTATGCCTATAGTAAATTAAAAAATACTAAAAAAAGTTTTGAAGCTTCTGAAACATATTCAAAAGCGTACCCAAACTCAGCAGCACCACATCTTACGTTGTATAAATTTTACATGAATGCTAAAGAGTATGAAAAAGCAATCACATCAATGTATAAAGTACTTGAAAGTGGCTCTTTAACCGACTCCGATAAATATAAAGTTTTAAATGATTTTTTTAATTTTACTTCAAAGAGCAATGAGTACTTACCACAATTAGAAGAGGCTATTAAAATTTTTCCAAATGTGACAATAAGTAGCAGAATGGCATTACTTTATTCAACCACTAATAATGAGAAAGCTACTGAATATTTAGAGAGTGTAACTAAAAACAATGCCACAAGTTTTGAAGATTTAAAACTGTTAGGAACAGTGTTTTTACGAGAAAACAAGATTGAAGATGCCTTAAAAAACAGCGAAAAAGCACTTGAGTTATTTCCAGCGCAACCAATTTTTTATTTACAACAGGCGCAAGCACAAAACAGAAGCAACCAAGCAAAAAAAGCCTTGGAAAGCTTAGAATTCGGATTAGATTATTTAATTGACAACCCCATTATGGAGGCACAATTTTATACTGAAATGGCCAAAGCTTATGAATTGCTAAACGATATGAAGAATCAAAAAAAATATTTGCAGAAGGCTAAAAAATTAAGCAATTAAACATGGCGAAAATAGGATATTACATTGCTTTAATAAGTATTGTTTTAGTGAGTTGTAAGGCTACTAAAGGAATAAAAGATGCTGGAAAATCAGCAAAAATAAATACCGGAAAAATTATTAGCAATCACTATGCTAAAAATAGTGAGTTCAACACATTAAAAGCATCTTTAAAAGTACTTCTAAGAACCGATGAAAAAGAAGAAAATATTACTGTAAACGTCCGCTTATTAAAAAATCAAAAAATTTGGATTAGTGTTGGTAAAATGGGCGTTACTGGGGCTAAAATATTAATCACTCCAACAACGGTTCAATACTATAACAAAATTGAAAAAACCTACTTTGATGGTGATTTTTCTTTAATCAGTAATTGGCTAGGAGCAGACTTATCGTTTCAACAGTTGCAAGCTGTTTTATTAGGGGAAACAATGTTTCCTTTAGAACCCACCCGCTATAATTCAGAAGTGTTAGAGAATGGATATCTGTTAAGCCCTGAACAACACGATGAATCGTTTGAACATTATGTCACCATAAACCCGAGTAATTTTAAAGTCAAGGTACAAGAAATTGCACAGCCAAAAATATTCAGAGTGTTAAACATTGAATATGATAGCTATCAAGCAATTTCACAACAATTGTATCCATTATCAATACATATGGCTATGATTGAAAAAACTTCTGAAACTCAAATTGAAGTTAGTTACAGAAATGTATCTTTGAATCAAGATTTACGCTACCCGTTTAGAATCCCAAATAACTATAAAGAAATTAGCTTTGAAAAGTAATCGTACAACTCAATTTACAATCCTCTTTTTGTTAACGTTTTTTGCGCTAACATGTAGTTTCGGGCAATCAAAAAAGCAACAGCAACTCGAGTCTAAGCGACAGGCTATTCTAAAAGAAATTACAGAAATTAATTCTTTGTTGTCTGATAATAAATCGGAAACAACTTCCTTATTAACAAAAATTGAAGATGTTAATTTAAAAATAAAAGTTCGAAAGAAACTTATACAAATCAATAACCAACAAGCCAATTTATTGACAAGAGAAATAAAGGATAACCGCCAAAAAATTGATGCTTTAGAAGATGACTTAGCCATGCGCAAAAAAGATTATGCTGCTATGGTGGTAAAATCCTATAAAAACAAGGCTACCCAGAGTAAGCTAATGTTTCTACTATCTGCTGATAATTTTCAACAGGCATACAAGCGCTACAACTACATGAAACAGTACAAGCGCTATCAGAAAAACCAAGCGGATTCAATTGTTTCCAAAACAGAAAAACTAGTTGTTCTAAACGAATCTTTATTGCTTAAAAAAGACAATAAAGTCAAGTTGATATCAGAAAACAAAAAGGTACAACAAGCCTTACAAAAAGAAAAAAACAGCCAGAAGGAATTAATTGCTACCCTTAAAAAAGACGAGTCGAAGTACAAAAAAGAAATTGCTAGAAAACAAAAAGAAAGCAATAAAATTGACCGACAAATTGAAAAGGTAATTAGAGATGCTATTGCACGTTCCAATAAAAAAGCAGGTAAAAAATCTTCTTCTAAAACTTTTGCATTAACCCCAGAAGCTAAAGCTTTAGCTAATAGTTTTACCGCAAACAAAGGAAAACTACCCTGGCCAGTAAAAACGGGTAGAGTAGTCTTAAAATTTGGTAAGCAACCTCACAAAACCGTTGGTGGAATTTATACCAATTGTAGTGGTGTGAAAATTATTACTACAAAAGACAGTGATGTTAAAGCTGTATTTGATGGTACTGTTTATCAAATACAGAAAATAAAAGGAAGTAACCCAGCGGTATATATCAGGCATGGAAACTACTTGACTATATATTCCAATCTTAAAAATATTTATGTCAAAAAAGGAGATAAAGTTACTACAAATACACCTATAGGAAAAATAGGTGCTAACATAGAAGGAAAAAATATTTTAAGTTTCTTTGTATTCAAAGACGGTAATAAATTAAATCCTGCACAATGGATTTTTAAAATGTAATACTAAACTAACATGAAAAAAGTAATCACACTATTAAGTATCCTATTTTTATTTCAAGGATATGCACAAGAAAAAGAATTAACCTTAAACGATGCCGTTTTAGGGTATTACAAAGGACTTTACCCTAAGTCGATGAATAGCTTACAATGGCTAAGTCCTACAAAATATGTGTACGCTGAAGCCAACACATATATCATAAAAGATGCTGCGAAAAAAACGCAAGAGAAAATAACCATTTCCAATTTCCAAAAAACATTTCCTGACATTAAACGTATTCCGAGGATAATGGCTATCGACGAAAGTACTATTACCTTTAAAAAAGAACATAGCATATACCGATACAATTATAAAACAGAGGCTATTGTAAGTCAAGTTACAACGGAAGCTAACGCAAGTAATAGTAACTATAACAACACTGCAAATGCAGTTGCCTACACCTTAGACAACAACTTGTATGTCGCTACCAAAAATAGCTCTAAAACAGCTATCACCACATTTTCTGACACAAATATTGTAGCAGGACAAGCTATTGCACGTTTTGAATTTGGGATTTCAAAAGGAATATTTTGGTCGCCTAAAGGAACTGATTTGGCTTTTTATCAGAAAGATGAAACTAAAGTTACCGAATACCCTTTAGTTGATGTTACTACCTATCCTGCTACTTTAAAAAATATTAAATATCCTATGGCTGGACAAGACAGTGAATTGGCAAAAATTGGGGTGTATAATGTAGCTACAAAAACAAATACCTATTTAAATATTGATACTTCTGATGAACACTATTTAACAAACTTATCATGGACTCCGGATGGGAAATATCTTTTAGTTGCTGAAGTAAATCGTGCACAAAATCATTTTGATTATAATTTATATGATGCCAAAACAGGTAACAAAGTAAGAACCTTGTTTGAAGAAAATAATGATCGTTGGGTAGAACCTGAAAATGATGCGGTTTTTTTACCAAACAGCACTACTGATTTTCTGTGGATGAGTGAAAAAGATGGTTTTAAAAACATCTATCAATACTCAACTAAAGGAAAATTTGTCAAGCAATTAACCAATTTTAAATTCATCGTAAAATCTATATTAGGCTTCGATACTTCTGGAAAGTACGTAATCATTTCAGCTACTGGAGAAAATCCTACAGAAATGCATACCTACAAAGTACATTTAAAATCAGGTAAAGCAACTAAGCTTACTCCTACGAACGGAACGCACCGTACACAACTAAAAGGAGATTATTTAATTGACACTTATAGCAATTTAAACACTCCTGGAGTTACAAGTATTATCAATATCAAGAATGGGAAAGAAAACGTGTTACACACCGCTAAAAACCCTTTAGAGGGATATAAACTAGGTACAACTGAGTTGTTAACACTGAAATCTTCTGATGGATTTGATTTACATAGTAGAATTATCAAACCTGCTAATTTTAATCCTTCTAAAAAATATCCTGTTTTGGTTTATTTATATGGAGGAACTCATGCCCAATTAGTAACCAACACATGGTTGGGAGGTTCAAGATTATGGATGCAATGGTTTGCTGCTCAGGAGGATTATATTGTTTTTACTTTAGACAACAGAGGATCAGCAAACAGAGGTTTTGCTTTTGAAAGCGTGATTCACCGAACTGGTGGAGATGCAGGAATGGAAGACCAATTAAAAGGAGTGGATTATTTAAAATCATTGCCTTATGTTGATGGAAATAGAATTGCTGTACACGGATGGAGTTATGGTGGTTTTATGACTAGTTCATTAATGTTACGTCACCCAGGAGTATACACTACAGGTGTTGCTGGAGGACCGGTAACCGATTGGAAATATTACGAAATCATGTATGGGGAACGTTATATGGATAGTCCAACAGAAAACCCTGAAGGATATGCAAATACGCGTGTAGGAAAATACTTGGAAAATTTAGAAGGAAAACTATTATTAATACATGGTAGTATTGACCCTACAGTTGTACCACAACACAGTATGACTTTACTACAAGAAGCGGTACAAAAAGAAGTTCAATTAGACTTTTTTACGTATCCAATGCACGAACATAATGTACGTGGAAAAGATAGAGTACACTTAATGCAAAAAGCATTGGATTATGTGTTAGAACATAATAAGTAGGTTTACTCACAACTCATTTTAACAGCTCTATTCTGAATAAAATATTATTCAGAATAGAGCTGTTTCTGTTATAGGTATTATCTAAAAAAACAGCATTGAAATAAAAATTAGTTAAAAATACTGGGTAACAATAAGTTAAAAACAGGAACTATTAAATGTACAAAGGAAATTATACTTCACTAATTATGATGAGAACAAAATATACCAACTCATGGGTATTTTATAGCCTTCTGATATTGATTAAATTTGATAAAGTAATAAGCGAAACATATTTCACTACTAGAATATATTCGATTAATTAAATCATATTATAAATGAAAACATTTAACACTGTAGCACTTCTATTATACTCTATAATTACTTTGGGTCAGAATTCAGACAAATTAACTGCAAAACAAATATTAGACTCCTCGATAGAATTTTGTGGTGGAGAAAAACGGATTGCTGAAATTGAATTAACTAGCATTAGTTATTTACTAACCTTACCTGACAAAACAACAGAAATCATCCATGAAAAAAGAAAAGTGGGTCATAAGTTTTTTCAAAGTAGCTTATCAAAGAAAAACGTTCCTAAAACTACTTTTTATGATGGTAAAAATTTGTCAAAAATTATAGGTTCATCTGTGAAACATGTTGAAGATTTAGGAGAAATTGAAGAGATAAAACTAAAAACTTATAATCAAATTCAATATGGGTACAAAAAGCTTAACTACAAACTAACACGTCTTCCAGACGGAAAATTACAAAACTTTGACTGTTATGTAATCAAAGCAAATACAAACAATGAGTACTCAATAATAAACTATTTTAACAAGACCGATTTCAGGTTATTAATGGTCGTTTATCCCAACGGAAATAAGTCTGTGATGGCTGAATACATCTTAAAGGAAGGTGTACTTTATAACTCAAATATTGTTAACATATTTCCCAATACAAACGATAAACATATATTGAAACTACAAAAGATACATTTAGATAATGAAATTTCAGACTTGTGGTTTACTTGCCCTTATAAAGACATCGTATCTATTCCGTCACATATTAAATTTGGGAAATTTAAAGGAATAAATGGCCACAAAACAACATCTAAAAGAGACGATAAAAGGATTGACATTATTGATCAACAAGGTAAGCGCGTAATGAGACGTAATTTAAGATGGGTTTATAATGATACCTACAGAACTATAAAGAAAAATAAGCAACCAGAGACATTGTACAGGATAATATCTTGGGACGACAAAGAATTCGTTTCACAATGGCTAATAAATGAACAATTTGGTGGCACTCAAGATTATATGTTAGTTAAATAAAACTAGTACTAGTTAACATTACAACAACACATTCAACTCCTTTTTAACAACCTATATAAACCATGATTATATTCCACAATAACTTTCTTAAAGTCCAGTATAAGTGTTATTTTTGAGTAAATCTATCGGATATAACTCATTAGTGTAACATATCCGATTGTTACCTACAAGCTAAAAAATCCGTGAATGAAAATAAAAAAATTACAAATTGATAATTTCAGACATATAAAAAATACAGAAATTGTATTCGGAAATAAACTTACCATAATCTCAGGGCAAAATGGAACTGGTAAATCCTCAATTCTAGGATGGGTTGCTCAATTGTGTGATTTTAAGAGAAAAAATAAAAGATTGAATGAGGAATCTTTCAAAGAAGACTTTAAATATGTATTTAAGTTTTGCCCTACAAATGATTTTGACAAGAGTTACAAAGTAGTATTTACTTATAAAGAAGAAACTGATTTATTAGATTCAACCAAAACTATAACAACTCGTTTTCAACAAAAAACAGATAAATCAACTGAAAGATACAGAACAGATTTTGATGGCAGAGGAAAAGCATTAGACTTTCCAATAATCTATTTAGGCTTAAAAAGATTAATCCCATTAGCAACAGAAAAAAGAATTGCTATAAAAACAACAGCAGTACCTCAAAAATACATTACCACTTTTTCAAAATTAGCGAAAGATATTTTAATCTTAATTGATAATAAAATCAAGCCCGAATCAATAAAATCTTCAAACAAAGATTTATTGGCTATGAAGACTGAAAATTATGGTCATTTAGGAAATTCAGCGGGACAAGATAATATTGGACAAATCATTTCTTCAATACTTTCATATCAAAAACTGAAAGATGAACTAAAAGAGGAATATAAAGGAGGTATTATATTAATTGATGAAATAGACGCTTCTTTGTACGCTGGTTCACAAATAAACTTAATTGATAAACTTTATCGTTTTGCCTCTACTTTAGATTTACAAATTGTTTTTACGACACATTCACTTGAAATTATAAAGCATTTAGAAACAAAATTAGGAGATGATACGGTTTTGAATCATTTAGTCTTAAAGGATGATTTAGTTAGCAATGTTTTAAATCCGTCATTTGATTACGTTTCTAATAAAATTAAAAATCAAATAAAGCAAGTTGACAAAATTGTAAAGAAAAAATTCATTTGTGAGGATAAAGTTGCTGAATATTGGGTTAATAATTTATTAAATGGTTGTGACATAAAGAAAATGGTAAAAGTAGAAAAAGGCCCATTTCCAGATGGTACACTAGTCTCAATGGCTGAATCTAAACACAGTATTTTCAAAGATGTTGGTTTTGTTTTAGATGGAGATGTAAAAGAAAAGTTTAAGAATAAGAAAAAACCAATCAAATCTATTTTTCTACCTGAAAAATGCCGACCAGAAACAGTAATGTATGATTTTCTTTTTAATCTTTCAGATAATGATGAATTTTGGAATGATGAATTAAATTTCACCAAACAGACTTGCTTTAATAATTACACCGATTCTAATAAAGGCACACATAAAAGGTGGTTTGAAGATTCTAATAATAAAAGATTCTTTGGAAACACTTATTCTAGCCTTTTTAATAGATGGAAAAAAGATAATAAATCAAGTGCAACAGAATTTCAAAAGGAATTAGGTAAACTGATATAAAGTCTATGAGTAACACTATATATAACAAATAGGGCGATTAGTTTTTAATCCAAAGTTTGTACTCTATTTACAAAGTCGCCAATTTTTTTGATTTGGTATTAAAGAGAAAAATAAAAAGATTTACTTGTTTTCAGACTCACTTGCCATATATTTAATGTTAACACCAATTAAGACTAAATGAAACCAAGAAATATAGTACTCTATTTTACAGTTTTTATGAGTATTACTACATACTCACAACAACTTTTCAAAGAACATGGAAAAAGGGAATATTCTGATACTTTAAATATCGAATTACTTCATAAAGTTTGCGATAATTTAAAAATCAAATTTTCTGATGTGTATATTGATAAATCACATTCCATAAACTTTAAAACTGACAAAACCTTTTTTGCATTACAATACAATATTAAAAGCACAAAGGATGAAAACATATATACTATAAAATACTTATTTGCTAATAATTTAAATGGTAGTATTATTAATCAATTTAATGATGATAAATCCTTTTCCAATAAAGAAGCAGTACAGCCTTCTCCATCCTATATTTTAAAAAACAACATTAAATTCAATGACAACACCATTGGGATAGGTATTATAACAGAAGAAGCCGTAAGAAGCTGCGCTACATTATACTCTCAACAAAAGCTCTCAATCATTAGTCTAACTAATAACAAAATAATAAACTTACTGGATAGCTATATTATAAGAAAGACAAATGGCATGTCAAATTGTTCAGGGAATTATGAAATTGAAATCCTTGAAAAATCGATTAATTTATTGAAAAATAAAACAAATGGATTATTTGTTCTTTCGGTAACAAAAATGTTCACCTATAAAAACGTGATCGAAGAAAATTTAGATAAAAATATTAAAGGAAAAAATTTAGTCAAAAATAAAACCGAAACTGAAAAATTATCCTTCAACGGAATAAACTATAATTTTGAAAAAGATGACGTTTTACGATTCTTAAAATAACAAAGCAACTTATAAAAACACCTATAAGTAATACGGATTTTCTGCCTCGCACTATTCATAGCTAAACGTTGGCACCAATATAAAATACCCGAGTTTATAAACTACTTCTCTTCAGTAACAGGAAACACACGTTTATTAAATACTAGCAATATTCCTACACCAGTACTAATAGCCATATCTGCAATATTAAAAACAGGATCAAAAAAGGTAAAATGATTTCCTCCTATTCCTGGCATCCATTCCGGCCAAGTCCATGAAGCAAACGGAAAACGCAGCATATCAACCACACAACCCTGCATCATGTTACTATATCCTGAGCCATTCATTTGCGATACTCCTGAGTAGCCTACCCAGTCGTTATATTGTGCATTAAACGTAGTTCCTGAGTCGAATAGTAGTCCGTAAAACAAAGAGTCGATATTGTTACCAAAAGCACCTGCGAAAATTAAGGAAATAGCAATGATTAATAATTTTGGGGCTTCTTTTTTTATAGAATTCACCAACCAATAGGCTATAAACCCAATAGCAACCAATCTAAAGGATGTTAAAAACACTTTTGCAAATGGTTCGCTTATCGGCAAGAAATCGCTTAATTTACTCCCCCAAGCCATTCCTGGGTTTTCTACAAAACGTATTTCAAACCAACTTAAGCCAAAGGCATTAATATATTCGCCTAAACCAAAATTTGTTTTTATATATAGTTTTGATATTTGATCAACAATCAATATCAATGCAATTAATCCAATACTCTTTTTTAAATTCATTCGTGCTATTATTAAGGTTTCGATACTTCGACTACGCTCTGCACAGGCTTAGCTCAACCTGACAAGTTTATTATTTTTTCATCTAAAAATCACTTCCTCAACAAAAACATTTGAGTTATCAATTAATACTATTAATTTTTAATTGAACAAAGCCAAATAATAATTAAGGCCAATGGTGAGTTTTAAACGATTGCTAAAGTAATAAATTATTATTTTCCTTTAGCTATGTTTATGTTTCCTTTAGCAGTTTTAAGATCGAAAGTTGACTTCCCATTTGGTATTTTTTCTTGAATGATCGTTCCTGATTTTGATTCAGCACTTATCACTCCATTCTTCACTATCATATTAATATTTCCTGTAACTGTTTTTATTTCAAATTTCCCGGAAATGTTATTCAAATAACAATCACCATATAGCAGGTCCGTTTTTAAAGAACTATACCCTCCTGTAACGCTTACATTACCTACATCACTTGATATGGCTATTTGCAAGTATTCCGGAATTATAATTTCAACTACAATGGCATGTACTTTATGAGCACTTAATTTATCTTGCTTGTTTAAAAAGGTAAAGGCTATTGCACCTTTTATAGTTAAGCTATGATCTTGTTGTTTTTGGGTAATCACAAAATGATTTGCATACTCCCCTTCGCTAACAGCTTTTATAAATACTTGATTTGATTTACTTGTACTTATTTTAATTGTAAACACATTATCCAAATCAAACATTAAATGAGTTACAGTTTCATCAATAGTAATAATCTGTTCTGTTTTCTTTTGAGAAAACCCAACCATACAAATCATTAGAAATATGTAAATAAATGATTTCAACTTAAAATTCTCTTTTAGAATTAATTTAACTATTTTATACAAAAAACGCTCCAAGAAGGAGCGCTTTATTTATCCAATAATAGGAATTGTTATTTCTGTAAATTTTTAGCTTCAATACTTAATGTAGCATGAGGAACAATTTTTAAACGCTCCACGCTAATTAACTTTCCTAAAACTCTGCACACACCATATGTTTTATTTTCAATACGTGCTAAAGCGTTTTTCAAATCGCGAATAAATTTTTCTTGACGTATTGCCAATTGCATATTACGCTCTTTACTCATGGTTTGTGACCCTTCATCAAAAGCTTTAAATGTTGGCGAAGTATCTTCTGTTCCGTTATTATGATCATTCATATAAGCGCTTTTCAACAACTCAATATCTGACTTTGCTTTTTCAATTTTAGCCTCTATGATTACTTTAAAATCAGCTAAATCTGTATCTGAATATCTTACTTTTATATCGTCTGCCATGTTTTTTAAATTTTTTCAATAAATAATTTGGTTTCTATATTGTCAAAAGCAATATCTACACCATTATTTACTGTGGTTAGTAAATCAATTTTTTCAGTTAACGTTTCCGTTTTAATATAATTCTCAAGAGCTGTATCTAACGCATTTTCTAGAATACCATCTTTTTGGATAGCAACCATAATTTTATCTGTTACTTCAAAACCAGAATCTTTACGTAAATTCTGAATTCTGTTTACTAATTCTCTAGCAATCCCCTCGTTACGTAGTTCATCTGAAATGGTAACATCTAAAGCTACAGTTAGTCCATTAGCATTCGCTACTAACCATCCTTCAATGTCTTGAGAAGATATCTCTACCTCTTCTAAGCTCAATTTAATATTTTTTCCATTAATATCAAGGGAAATTTCACCATTTTGCTCAATTTCGATGATTTTTTCTTGATCAAACTGCATAATAGCACCTGAAACAGCCTTCATATCCTTTCCAAAACGTGGACCCAAAGCTTTAAAGTTAGGCTTAATTTGTTTGACTAAAATACCAGAAGCATCATCAATCAATTCTATCTCCTTAACATTAACTTCAGACTTGATCAAGCTTGCTACAGCCATAATCTCTTCCTTTTCAGTAGCATTCATTACAGGAATCATTATACGCTGTAATGGTTTACGTACATTAATCTTCTCTTTAGCTCTTAACGATAAAACTAATGAAGATATTGTTTGTGCCTTCTCCATTTTACTTTCCAATGATTTATCAATAATAGCTTGATTAGCTACTGGGAAATCAGCTAAATGCACACTCTCTACAGTACTTTTTCCTGTTGTAGACGTCAAGTCCTTATATAGCTTATCCATAAAGAATGGTGCCACAGGAGAACCCAATTTCGCAACAGTTTCCAAACAAGTATATAATGTTTGGTACGCTGATACTTTATCGTGAGCATACTCTCCTTTCCAGAAACGTCTTCTGCTCAAACGTACAAACCAGTTACTTAAATGCTCTTGCACAAAATCAGAAATTGCACGCGTAGCTTTTGTTGGTTCGTATTCTGCGTAGAATTTATCTACATCTTGTACTAAACTGTGTAATTCTGATAATACCCAACGGTCTATTTCTGGTCTATCAGCTATAGCTATATCATCTTCTGAATAATTGAAGTTATCCAAATTAGCGTATAAGCTAAAGAATGAATACGTATTGTAAAGTGTTCCGAAGAACTTACGACTCACTTCTGTTATTCCGTCTAAATCGAATTTTAAATTATCCCAAGGGTTTGCATTAGAAATCATGTACCAACGTGTAGCATCAGGACCATATTTTTCTAATGTAGAAAAAGGATCCACTCCATTCCCTAAACGTTTCGACATTTTTTGCCCGTTTTTATCCAATACTAATCCGTTAGACACAACGTTTTTATAGGCTTTATCATCAAAAACCATCGTAGCAATAGCGTGTAAGGTATAAAACCATCCACGTGTTTGATCTACTCCTTCAGCAATAAAATCAGCTGTTTTCCAGCTATCTTCTACCATTTCTTTATTCTCAAACGGGTAGTGCCATTGTGCATATGGCATTGATCCAGAATCAAACCACACATCAATTAAGTCAGACTCACGTTGCATTGGTTGCCCAGAATCAGAAACTAATGTAATTTTATCTACTACATTTTTATGTAAATCAACAGTGTCATAATTTTCATCTGACATATCTCCAGAAACGAAATCAGCAAAAATATCTTCGCTCATAACACCTGCAGATACCGCACGTGCCATTTCTTCTTTCAATTCCGAAATAGAACCCATTATTTTAGTTTCCTTACCATCTTCCGTTCGCCAAACTGGTAATGGAATTCCCCAGAAACGAGAACGAGATAAATTCCAATCATTTGCATTCTTTAACCAATTTCCAAAACGACCAGTTCCAGTTGCTTCAGGTTTCCAGTTAATTTCCTCGTTTAAAGAATGCATGCGTTCTTTAACATCGGTAACTTTAATAAACCATGAATCTAATGGATAGTATAAAATTGGCTTATCAGTTCTCCAGCAATGTGGATAACTATGGACATATTTTTCAACCTTAAAGGCTTTATTTTCTTCTTTTAATTTGATGGCTAACTGCACATCTACTGATTTCTCAGGTGCTTCTCCCTCAGCATAATATTCATTCTTCACATACATTCCAGCAAACTCCCCCATCTCTTTGGTGAACTTCCCTTGTAAATCTACTAAAGGCACTAAGTTATCATTCTCATCTTTTATCAACAATGGCGGTACACCAGCGTCTTTTGCCACTAACGCATCATCTGCTCCAAAAGTAGGTGCTGTATGCACTATTCCTGTACCATCTTCCGTAGTAACAAAATCTCCAGGAATAACTCTAAATGCTTTTTCTGGAGTTTCATATGGTAAAGCATACGGTAATAATTGCTCGTATTTAATTCCTACTAAATCTGCTCCTTTACATTCTGAATCGATGAAATATGGAATTTGTTTATCGCCAGCATTGTAATTTGCTAAATCAGCATCATTTTCAACTTGATTGAATTTTTTACCTGCAAATTGCTTCCCAACTAAAGCTTTTCCTAAAACCACTTGAGTTGGTTCAAATGTATATTGATTGAATGTTTTTACTAAAACATAATCAATTTTAGCCCCAACAGTCAATGCAGTGTTACTCGGTAAAGTCCATGGCGTAGTTGTCCACGCTAACAAATGTACGTCACCTCTGTTTTGTAAAAAACTAGGTAAGCTATCCACTACAGCTTTAAACTGTGCTACCACAGTGGTATCCGTTACATCCTGATACGCTCCAGGTTGATTTACCTCATGCGAACTTAATCCTGTACCTGCCTTCGGAGAATATGGTTGAATGGTATAGCCTTTATACATCAAATCCTTGTTGTATATCTGCTTTAACAACCACCAAACAGTCTCCATGTATTTTGATTTGTAAGTAACATACGGATCTTCCATATCTACCCAATACCCCATTTTTTCAGTAAGGTCATTCCAAATATCAGTGTACTTCATTACTGCTTTTTTACAAGCACTATTGTATTCCTCTACAGTAATTTTTGTACCAATATCTTCTTTGGTAATACCTAATTCTTTTTCTACCCCTAATTCAACTGGTAAACCATGAGTATCCCAACCAGCTTTACGCTTTACTTGAAATCCTTTTAAGGTTTTATAACGACAGAAAATATCTTTAATGGTACGTCCCATTGCGTGATGAATACCAGGTAAACCATTTGCTGAAGGTGGTCCTTCAAAAAAGATAAACGGCTTATTGTCATCACGGGTAGTTATACTTTTATCAAAAATGTCGTTTTCCTTCCAATAATTAAGGATTTCATCAGCAACATTTGGCAAGTTAAGCCCTTTGTATTCAGTAAACTTCGTACTCATTGTGTAAATTATTTTATAAGTATGCGAAAATAAGCAATTTATAGGGAAAAGATGCTGTTTAGCCTTTGAAATAGCGGATTAGCTCATCAATGGTAGATTCTATTGTAGCTTGAGACGCTACAACAATATTTGAAGTGTATTTTTTAACCTCGTTTGCTGTGGTATTACCAATGCAAAAAGCAATCGAATTTTCTAATGAATTTTCTTGAATATAGCTCTCAACTCCACTTGGACTAAAAAACAAAACAGCTTCATTTTTTTTTTCAAACCGTTTAGAATTTAATACCGTATTGTATAATACCTCTTCTGTGAAATTAATGCTATTTACTTGTAATATTTTTGGCAATTCGGCCCTTCTTATATTCCCGCAAAAAAACTTAAAAACATCATTTTTATGATTTTTTACCAGAAACTGAGCTAATTCTAATGCATTCTTTGCTGTTTTTGAAACAAAGTAACCATTCTCTTTAAGTAAGAACATTGTTTTATCCCCTACACAAAACACTTTATTAATCGGGATTTTTGATTCAATTATTATCCGCGCAGAATTCTGACTGGTTACAATAGCATTATCAACCTTCTCAGTGATTTCAACAGTTTTCTTTTCAATTGAAATAGCATTATATTCTATTAGGTCAATATTTGTATTGAGTATTACTTCTCGTTGAGGTGGATTCAATTTTTTAGTAGATAAAACCTTGATATTCCTCATTTCAACTATTTAAGTGCTGTTTTTATTTGCTTCATTAATTCTGCTCCTCCAGTAGATAAAATCTCTTGAGCACAACGTTTACCTAAATTATCAGATTCAGAAAGAGAAATATCTGCAACACTTACTTCCATTTTTTGGTATCCATCTAACGAAAACAACACCCCTTCAAAAGAGATTGAATTATTTTTAATAGTTGCTAATGCTCCAATTGGCGCAGTACAACCCCCCTCCAACTCTCTTAAGAATTCTCTTTCAATGGCAGTACAAACTTCAGTATTAGCATCATTTAATTTCGCTACAGCTTCAGTAATAAACACATCTTCTATCATGGTATGAACAACAACTGCGCCTTGAGCAGGCGCTGGAACCATCCAACTTAAATCAATATGATTTTCCGGTAACACTTCAATGCGTTCTAATCCTGCTTTTGCAAAAATTGCTCCTCCCCAATTACTCTCTTCTAACTTCTGCAATCGTAAGTTTACATTGCCACGTAAATCAACAACCTCATGCTTTGGATACTTGTGTAACCATTGTGCTTTACGACGTAAACTACCTGTTGCAATAGTTCCTTCCGCATTTAAAAAATCTAATCCTTTATGCACTAAAATATCTAGTGTTGCCGCACGTTTTAAAACGGCTGTTTGTCTGATTCCTATTGGTAAAGCTGTTGGCACATCTTTCATAGAATGCACTGCAATATCTACAGTTCCATTCAACATGGCAACATCCAATGTTTTTGTAAATATTCCTGTAATTCCTAATTCGTATAAAGGTTTGTCCAAAACGATATCTCCAGTAGATTTTACGGGAACCAATTCGGTTTTATACCCTAAATTAATTAGCTTTTGCTGTACAGTTTTTGCTTGCCATAATGCTAATTGACTATCGCGAGTCCCTATTTTTATTACTTTACTCATGGAAATTTTTATAACTGAAACACTTTTGAAATCACCGCAATACTCTCATTGGTTGAAGTTTCATCATGTTTTAAATGATTTGCAAAATGTTTTGTGATTTTTTGAATAATTCTATCTGACAATACCTCAGCTTGATCTATATTGAAATCATTGTTTTTCCTACGTTGATAATCAATTTCTTCAGATTTTATTTCTTGTAATTTAGATTTCAACGCTTTTATTGTAGGCGAAAATTTTCTTGTTTCTAACCAAGCTAAAAACTCTGACTTAACCTCATCAATAATAAGTTTTGCCTGTGGTAAATGTTCTTTTCTTTTCTCAAGAGTATCGTCAGTAACTTTAGACAAATCATCTAAGTGAACCAAGGTTACATTTGGCAACTCCAACACATCATCAGATACATTTTTAGGAATTGATAAATCCAATAACAATATTTCTTTATTTGTAGCAGATAACACTTCTTTATCAATTGTAGGTTGCTGTGCTCCTGTAGCAACAATAACAATATCTGATTGTGAAATTTCTGATTGCAAATTCCCGTAATCCTTTACTGTTAAATGAAATTTTCCTGCAATAGCTTCCGCTTTAGTTTTTGTTCTATTAATTAAAGAAATATGTTTATTATCAATATGCTTAACCAAGTTATCACAAGTGTTTCTACCTATTTTACCTGTTCCGAAAAGTAAAATCTCTTTATCAGAAACATTAGTAACATTCTTTAAAATATATTGTACTGACGCAAATGAAACCGAAGTAGCTCCAGAACTTATGTCTGTTTCGTTTTTTATTTTTTTACTTGCTCGAATTACTTCATTTATCAAGCGTTCCATAAAAGTATCAACTAGTTCATATTTTTTTGATAAAATAAAACTTGTTTTCAGCTGACTGATAATTTCAAAATCACCTAAAATTTGACTATCTAATCCAGTACCAACTTTAAACATGTGCCCAATAGCCTCATTGCCTTTATACACATAAGCTACTTTTTGAAAATCTTCAACTGTACCTTCTGTATTTTCACACAAATGTTTAATCAATTGAAATGGGTGTTCAGCAAAACCATACAATTCCGTTCGGTTACATGTAGATGTAACTATTAAGCTAGAAATACCATCTGCTTTTGCTTGCTGTAATAACACTTCTTTTTTTTCGGCGGTTAAACTAAATAAACCCCTAACCTGCGCATCGGCTTTTTTATAACTTAACCCAATTGCGTAAAATGTCATTCCTGTTGATTTTGGTCTTTGCTGCATACTATTCAAATATCATTGGTACAAAACTATTGTTAAGTTTTTAAAAAAAGTGTCGCTGAAAGTTCTTTTTATATCGTTTTTTATTTTTTATATGAATTATAAGACTAAAAACAAGTGTAAAAGTTTAATTTTGCACTATATCAAAGGATATTAACGTTTTCTATTTAGAGCTGTTCTAAATAAAAAACATGATATTAATCATATATTGCACTAAAATATAACGCTAAAAGAACCATGGAAGAAATAGTATTAGAAAAAGGTTTTTTTGTTTCTTTATTTAAAAATGAAACTGATGAAGTTCAACAGTTTTCAAGAGATATCGATAATAAATTTATTCAATTTCACTTTTGCCTAAAAGGGAGCTCTCGCTTTAACTTTAACAATAACAACTATTCTTTTGATATCCTAGATTCGCGACATATGTTGCTCTATAACACTCTTCAAAAGCTTCCTGTTAATTTAGATCTTCGCTCAAAATCATGGGTTATCTCAGTATTTATATCAATAGAAAAATTTCACTCTTTATTCTCAAAAGAAGCTGCATACATTCCATTTCTAAGTGATGAAAACAAGACGAAAAAGTATTATGATGATGGGCAAACTACACCACAAATGGCAATTGTACTAAATCAAATATTAAACTTTAACGTAAATAGCTCCATAAAAACACTTTATGTAAAAGGAAAAGTATATGAGTTATTAAGTTTATTTTTTAACACTAATGAAGGAAGTGACAACGAAAAATGTCCGTTTTTAATTGATGAAGATTATGTGCAAAAAATTAAACTCGCTAAAGACATTGTAATCGATCGTATGTCAGAACCACCAAGTTTACAGGAATTGGCAGATGAAGTAGGTTTAAGTTTAAAAAAAATAAAAGAAGGTTTTAAGCAAATTTATGGTGATACTGTTTTTAACTTCTTATTCAATTATAAAATGGAAGAAGCTAGAAGGTTATTAGAGACTAATACACTTAATGTAAATGAAGTAGGTTTACAAGTTGGATATAGTACTTCAAGTCATTTTATTGCCGCATTTAAAAAGAAATTTGGTATCACTCCAAAAAAATATATCCAGTCCCTAAATCAAGAATTATAATATGAAACCATTAAGGTTACATATGACAATTGAAAAAAATAAGAACAAGCATATGAAAGGTGTTTTATTAGTAAACTTAGGCTCACCTGATAGTACAGATCCTAAAGACGTAAAAAAATATTTGGATGAATTTTTAATGGACCCTCGTGTGATCGATGTTCCCTTTTTACTTCGTGCTTTTATAGTTAGAGGGATTGTATTGAATACTCGTCCTAAAAAATCTGCTGCCGCATATGAAAAAATATGGTGGAAAGAAGGATCTCCATTAATTGTGTTATCAGAACGATTACAAAGCAAAGTGCAAACTAAAACTGAAATTCCTGTTGGATTAGCAATGCGCTATGGTGCTATGAGCATCAAAAAAGGAATGCAGGAATTGGTTGATAAAGGTGTTGATGATATCTTAATTTTACCATTATATCCTCAGTTTGCAATGGCTACTACCGAAACTATTACGGTTTTAGCTGATAAATTACAAAAGGAGCACTTTCCTAATGTAACCTTAAGTTCATTACCAGCATTTTATAACAAAGAGGATTATATTGATGTACTTTCAAACTCAATACAAAAGCAAATAAAAGGTTTGGATTATGAACATTTATTATTTTCATATCACGGAATTCCAGAGCGACACATCAGAAAGCAAGATATTACAAAATCGCATTGTAAAATAGATGGTAGCTGTTGCGACACCCCTTCAAAAGCACATGAATTTTGTTACCGTCACCAATGTTTTGAAGCAACAAAATCAGTTGCTAAAAAATTAAACTTAAAGGAAGGAACTTATAGCACCTCCTTTCAGTCCCGTTTAGGAATGGATCAATGGCTATTACCATATACGGATAGAACTATCGAAAAATTTGGACTAGAAGGTATGAAAAAAATGGCCGTGGTTACCCCTGCATTTGTATCTGATTGTTTAGAAACATTGGAAGAGATTGCTATGGAAGGAAAGGAATTATTTAAAGAGGTAGGCGGAGAAGAATTTACCACCCTATCTTGTTTAAATGATGATGATACTTGGGCTGGAACCATTGGAAATTGGGTTAATGAATGGGCTGAAAAATAAGTCTCCAAATCAATGAAGTCACGTTAGTTATACATCAAAAAATAAAACAAATGAAAAAAATAAGTTTCGTATACCTTCTATGCTGCAGTTTTTTTATTGCAAACGGACAGCATAGTAATGATATTGTTATTGGAAAAATAGATAGTATCAATTCTACAATATTAAATGAAGAAAGAAAGATTTGGGTTCATGTTCCAGAAGATAATTCTGAAGGATTACATGAAAAGAAAAACTACCCTGTTGTTTACGTATTAGATGGAGATACTCACTTTGATTCCGTAGTTGGAATGTTACGACAATTGAGTTCAGTATATAGAAATGGAATCTGTCCAGAAATGATTGTGGTTGGAATACCAAATACTAACAGGGTAAGAGATTTAACACCTACCAAAGGAAAACCTGGTCCATGGGTAGGACCTGATAGAGTTGCAAACTCAGGAGGAGGAGCAAACTTTATGTCTTTTATCCAAAAAGAGCTAATACCTTATATCGACTCCAATTACCCTACACAATCCTATAAAATGTTAATTGGTCATTCTTTTGGTGGATTAACTGTTATGAATACTCTAGTACATCAACCAAACTTATTTGATGCCTATGTTGCAATTGATCCATCGATGTGGTGGAATGATAGTAAATTATTAAAAAAGATCAAGCAGCATACATTCGATGAAAAATATAACAAGAAATCACTTTATTTAGGAATTGCAAATACTATGAGTAAGGGTATGGATATCTCTAATGTAAAAAAAGATACTACCTATCAAACCAAACATATCCGGTCTATATTAGAACTTAACACTTTTTTAAAAGAAAATCAAAAGGAATTGTCCTTCAAAGGGAAATACTACGAAAATGAGAATCACGGGTCTGTACCACTTATTACGGAGTATGATGCTTTTCGCTTCATTTTTGATTTTTACAAATTAAAAGCAGAAAGAGAAGCAGATGAATATTTAGACCCTGAAAGCAATTTTTTAGAAAAAACTGTAAATCATTATATTAAAATATCTAATGTGTTTAAAACAAAGGTGAGTCCTGATGAAGGTTTTATTAATTACTTAGGGTATCATCGCATGAAAATAAAACAGTTTAAACAATCAGAAGAATTCTTTAAGCTTAATGTAGCTAACTATCCTAAAAGTTTTAATGCTTATGATTCACTTGGCGATTTCTATGCAGTTAATGGGGTGAAAGAAAAGGCTATTGAGAATTATAAAAAATCAATTTCTTTAAATAAAAGCTCGATATTAATAACGAAAATAAAAGAATTAGAACATAACGATTCAATATCTATTGAAAGATTAACCGAATTAGAGAATGAATAAAAATAGACTCTAAATAAATGCCAAAAAACAATTCATCCATACTAGGCACTGAATCCATAGGAAAGCTATTGGTTTCACAAGCTTTACCTGCTGCTATAGGCATATTAGTGCTCTCACTTAATATGATTATTGACACCATTTTTGTAGGTAGATGGATTGGACCAATGGCGATTGCTGCCATAACTATTGTTATGCCTATAGTATACCTAATATCTTCAATAGGGATGGCTATCGGTGTTGGTGGGGCTTCCATTATATCAAGAGCTTTAGGAGCAAATGACCATGATAAAGCAAAACGTGTTTTTGGAAATCAAATTGCAATATCATTTGGACTAGCTATTTTGTTAGTGATTTCAGGACTAGTATTTAAAGATGAAGCTTTAACTTTATTTGGAGCAAAAGGAGAAATCATCCCTCCAGCATTAACCTACTATACAATTGTAATGGTAGGAGCGCCATTTTTAGCGCTATGTATGACAGGGAACCCTGTTGTTAGAGCAGAAGGGAAACCAAAATTTGCTATGATGGCTTTAATATCTCCAGCTATCGTAAATATTATTTTAGATTATTTATTTATTGATGTTTTCAACTACGGAATGGCAGGTGCAGCTTGGGCAACTACAATATCATATATTGCTTGTTTTATTACTATTTTATACTTCTTTCTATCAAAACACAGTGAATTAAAAATCAAACTAAAGTGTTTTGTTTTAGAATGGTCTATTTTAAAAGAAATTACCTCTTTAGGGAGTGTTACTCTTGCAAGACAAGGTGCTGTAAGTATTTTATCCATAGTACTAAACCACGTGCTATTTAAGTATGGAGGAGAAATTTCTATTGCAGTATATGGAATTATTAGTAGAATGCTGATGTTTGCATTGTTCCCTGTATTGGGAATTGCACAAGGATTTCTCCCTATTGCTGGGTATAACCATGGTGCTGAAAAACCCAAACGAGTAAGAGAGAGTATTAACACTTCTATTATTTACGGGTCAGGATTGGCCTTACTTATTTTTATCGGAATTATGCTTTTCCCAGAAGCTATCGTACGTGTTTTTACAGATGATGCTCAATTACTAAAAGAAACTCCAAATGCATTGCGATGGGTATTTTGTGTAACACCATTAATTGCTGTTCAAATTATAGGTGCCGGCTATTTTCAAGCTATCGGGAAATCAATCCCAGCGTTATTATTAACACTTACAAAGCAAGGCTTCTTTTTAATCCCATTGATCATCATTTTACCTAATTACTTTGGATTATTAGGAGTTTGGATGGCTTTTCCTATTGCCGATTTATTATCAACAATCATCACTGGTTTTTTCTTAAACAAAGAAATTAGATTACACTTAAAACCTATTATAAAAAACAACATATGAGTGAATATTACAACTATATAAAAGCATTACACCTGATTTTTGTTATCACATGGTTTGCAGGATTATTTTATATTGTACGTCTGTTTATCTATCAAATAGAGGCATCACAGAAACCTTCTCCAGATAAAGAAATTTTAGGAAAACAGTTGGCGATTATGGCAAGCAGGCTATGGAATATTATTACTTGGCCATCAGCAATACTTACCTTAATATTTGCTGGAACATTATTATATTTAAGACAAGGATTACTATATCTACCATGGATGCAAATTAAATTATGCTTTATAGTATTACTGTACGTCTATCACTTTAAATGTCATCAGATATTTAAGCAACTACAAAGAGGTGAAGTAAAATATACTTCAGGCTACATGCGGTTATTTAATGAAGGAGCAACGATTATATTATTTTCAGTAGTATTTTTAGTCATTGTTCGTCATGAAATTAATTGGATTTTTGGCGTATTAGGAATCATATCCTTATCGGTTATTTTAATGGTGTTATTTAAAATATACAAGCGATATAGGGAAAAACAGTAATTGGTGTGATAATTGCTATATTTATAAAATGAATTTTAAAACCCTTTCTTTACGATTACGTATCTTTTTGTCTATGATATTTCTGGTGCTATTAGCATCCGTATTAATGGCTTCCACAGCTATCTATCAATACCACAAAGAGGCTGAAGAATACCATAATGATAGATTATTTAGAAAAGAGAGTACCGTAAAGGATCAGATTGGATATGAGTTAAAAAACAGAACGAATTATCCTATTACAACGGAAAATATTCCTAAAATATTTAAATGGCAAAATTTTATTTATGAGTTAGCGGATGTCCACAATTTAGAAATCAAATTATATAATTTTGAAGGTGAGTTTTTAATTGCTTCTAGTGCTTCTTCTATTGGAGAACTAACAGATATTTCACCTGAACGCTTGCCTAACGATATCTTAAATGAATTAGAAAATACTGTCGAAAAACGGTATATCACAATTAATGAAGAAAATGGGACTACCATAAAATCATCGTATACTTATATTACTGACCCACAGTTTAAACCTTTAGCTATTTTAGCGTTACCTTATATACAAGAGAATAAATTTTTCTCTAAAGAATTGAAAGCTTTTTTACAACGCTTAAGCGTTGTATATTCTATTGTACTCTTGATAGCTGTTATACTCGCTTATTTTTTATCAAAATACATTACAAAATCATTAAAACATATTAGTGAAAAGATCAACCAAACACGTTTAGATAAACGCAATACCAAAATTGAAATTGAAAATATTAGTCACGAAATAAGCTCCTTGGTAAAATCGTACAACAGCATGATTGATGAATTACAAGAAAGCGCTGTAAAGCTCGCAACAAGTGAACGTGAACAAGCTTGGAGAGAAATGGCAAAACAAGTAGCGCATGAAATCAAGAATCCGCTAACTCCAATGCGTTTAACAATTCAGAGTTTTCAGCGAAAATTTAATCCTGAAGATGAAGATATTCATCAAAAAATTGATGAATATTCAAAAACATTGATACAGCAAATTGACACTATGAGTGCAATAGCGGAAGCATTTTCAAATTTCGCGAATATGCCTGCTCAGAAAAAAGAAACCTTAAATGTTGTAGAAGTAATTCGATTGGCTTTAGATATTTTTAATGAAGATTACATTGTTTTTAACACACAAAAAGAGGAGATTATTGCCAATTTTGATCGCACTCAGTTAATTAGGGTAATCACCAATTTAGTTAAAAATGGAATTCAAGCAAGTTCTGGGAACGAAAAACCAAACATAAGCGTTACGGTATCAGACAACAATGCCACCGTTAACATCATCGTTTCTGATAATGGAATTGGGGTGAGAAATGAAAATAAAGCCAAAATATTCGAACCAAAGTTCACAACAAAAACAAGTGGTATGGGACTTGGTTTGGCTATGGTAAAAAATATTGTGGAAACTTATAACGGAAGTATTACTTTTACATCTGAAGAACATAAAGGAACTATATTTACAATTTCCTTGCCTAAAAACCCACCAATGGGGTAAAATAGAATCTATTAATATTACAACAATTTAAAATTACTATAAGCAACTATGAACTACGAGAATATTTTAGTGCAGCAAGAAAACGGATTAGGAACCATTACCATCAACCGTCCAAAGAAACTAAACGCTTTAAATAAAAATACCATATCTGAATTACATCAAGCTTTTGACTCTTTAAATAATGACGCCAATACCAAAGTAATTATCATTACTGGTAGTGGAGAAAAAGCTTTTGTTGCTGGTGCTGATATTTCTGAATTTGCAGATTTTACAGTTGCTCAAGGAGCTGATTTAGCAAAAAACGGGCAAAATATCTTATTTGATTTTGTTGCTAATTTAACTACTCCTGTAATAGCTGCTGTAAACGGGTTTGCGTTAGGAGGCGGATTAGAGTTAGCTATGGCTGCACATTTCAGAGTAGCTAGTGATAATGCAAAAATGGGGTTGCCAGAAGTATCTTTAGGAGTAATACCTGGTTATGGAGGAACGCAACGTTTACCTCAATTAGTTGGCAAAGGAAAAGCAATGGAATTAGTAATGACAGCAAGGATGATTGGCGCTGAAGAAGCAAAATCATGTGGTTTAGTAAACCATGTAACCACTCAAGAGGAATTACTACCATTAGCTCAAAAAATTGCTGGAAAAATCATGCGTAATTCATCTGTTGCTATCGGACATGCCATAAAAGCAATTAACGATAATTATACTGACGGAACTAACGGGTTTGAAACAGAAATAACACAATTTGGAATTTGTTTTGGAACAGAGGATTTTAAAGAAGGAACAACTGCTTTCTTAGAAAAAAGAAAAGCTGCTTTTCCAGGAAAATAAGCCACACTATGGCATTTATTAATCCTTATCTATTTCTATAATTTGTTAGAAATAGATAAGGATTTTATTTTTAAGCTAGCAACCTTTTACAAATTCTTGTAAAGCAGCTAGCATTCTTATAGAGCATTAACACATTGCCTTCTAGTGGAAAAATTTACGATATACTTCTGTGTAATACTTGTATTTCTAGTAACAGTTCTTACGTAAATTAAAGACACTTTGTGGTCGTGGATTTAGTATTGTTATTAAAAAAACTACTGCTTCACTATTTTCTTAATAGCAATACGACCATTTTTGGTGTATAGTTTAAGCAAATACACCTCTTTACTTAGGTTAGTAGTATTTAGTTGTGTAGTAAAATCCTGCTCTAGTACTTTTTTACCTGTAATAGTGTATAGTTCCAATTTGGTAAAATTGGTAGGTGTATTTATAGTAAGGTTATTTTGTACTGGATTAGGATATATGTTAACCGTTTTATTTAAATTATAATCCGCAATACTCAAAATACAGGGTGCTTGCTCAAAAGCATCTGCGCCATGTGTATTGATCAAACCACCTTGAAAGGTTAAAGTGGCTTTATGCCCTGAACCACCACTAAATAAGATAGGAGTAATAAATAACACGTATTTTTCTCCTGCATTTACGGTAATATAAGGTTGAAACCCAGTGATGCTTCCTGGGGGGGGGCAAAATAGTTGGGTGTACACCAACTCCCGTGTACGAATTAGTTGGACTTTCTTCACTAGATGTGTCACAAGAAATCCAGTAGAAATTATTATTTAAATCTGTACAGTCAGGGTTGTTTCCAAAAAGAGTAAATTCCCAGTCCTCATGTACCTCGAGTAAAATATAAAAGCCCAATTCCCCTGAGTATTTAGGAGTAAAGGTAAACCAAGCTGAGCTTGATTCGAACTGAGTAGCACTAGTTTGACTTTGACAATACAAGGTTAAAGAACCATATGTATCGTCAATACTACCAGGTCCATTAACTTCAAAATAAATAGGTTGTGAGGCATCGAAAATGGGGTAAGCGGTTGGGCAGTCAGGTTCAGCTGTAATTTGGGCGTTTATTGTGTTGTTACACAAAACTATGATAGCACCCACAATAAACAGATCCCCGCCTTCGCGGGGATGATAGCCTTATAATAATATTTTTTTAGTCTGTTTCGTTCCATCTTCAAGTATAATGGTTACTTGTATTAGTTTGTGTTGTTCTCCTATTGATGAAATTATTGTTTCACTACCTTCTTAATAGCAACTTGCCCATTTTTAGTGTATAGTTTTAAGAGGTACACTCCTTTACTTAAGTGGGTTGTATTTATTGCTGTGGTAAACTCTTGTTGTATTACTCTTTTACCAGTAATAGTGTACAATTCCAATTTGGTAAATTTTGTATTAGTAGTAATATTTAGTTTGTTTTTTACTGGGTTAGGATAAATACTTACGATATTATTTAGGTTATAATCTGCTACTGATAATAGACAAGGAGCCTGCTCAAAAGCATCTGCGCCATGAGTAGCTATTAAACCTCCTTGAAAAGTTAAGGTAGCACGTTTAGTAGGTAACCCATCAAAAACAAAAGGAGTAATAAATAATATATACTTTTCTCCTGCATTTACAGTAACATAGTCTTCGAAACATTGAATTGTTCCTGCTCCACCGCCAATAATGGGGTGTACACCAGAACCAGTATACGAGTTAGTAGGGCTTTCAGGAGTTATTGTATTACAGAGACTCCAATAAGAAGTGTTTTGTAAATCGGCACAATCAGGGTTGTTGCCAAAAAACAAAAATTCCCAATCATCGTTTACCTCAGGTAAAATATAAAAACCCAATTCTCCTGAATATTTTGGCGTAAATGTAAACCAGGCTGATTTAGACTCAAATTGACTCACACTAGTTTGATTTTGGCAATATAAAAAAGTTGCTCCATTCGCATCATCTATAGTACCAGGTCCATTAACTTCAAAATAAATAGGTTGTGAGGCATCGCAAATGGGGTAAGCGGTTGGGCAGTCAGGTTCAGCTGTAATTTGGGCGTTACTAATGTTACTGCATAAAGCTAGAGCTAAGAGCCATACCAAAGAGATTCCCACTTTCGTGGGAACTAAGGCTTTATAATAATATTTTTTTAGTCTGTTTTGTTCCATCTTCAAGTATAATGGTTACTTGTATTAGTTTGTGTTGTTCTCCTATTGGTAAAGTTACTTCTTTTTTGTTGATTTGTTTTTTGTCAATCAGTTGCGTACCAAAACGGGTGTTGTAAATGTCGTTTACTACTACTTGAACAATATTTTTATCAGCACTCGTAATTATAAGGGTGTTGTTTTGTGTATATACACGAATGTCATTCTCTTGTAATAGCCCATCTGTAGTATTGGTTATTTGTCTCGAATTATTGCTAAATACAATTTTAAAACGAGCATCATACACTCCTTGGTTAGTAGTAAAGGTATAGTCCCCTTCCGTTAAATTGTGTACAATACCTAATAGTATATCTTCCACAAAAATAGTTTGGTTATTCATCCCTTCTGTTTTAGCAATACTAATACGTAAACTTTCTGGAGTATCTACTAAGGATGTAAACCCTAATAGTATTGTTTTAGCAGTACTAAACGCATCTTGGCAATCGATAATTAAATCGGCATCGGTACTCGTAGTGTAAAAGTTGATGTTTCTACCATAGGGAACTTTAACATCTTCTTTAGCAGTATAACTCGGACTCCCATTCTCTAGAAAAGCTACACCTATTTGCGCTCCTTGTGTTTGTTGTGTATTGGTAAGGTTCAGCCAAATTTTTGTGTCGCCACTAGTAGTCCTTTTAGTGTCTGGATTGCTTTGTTTCGCAAACGTATTGTTCGGTAAAATACTACGCATACTGTTATTGAATACTAAATTACCGGCTAATTGATTGTCTGCTTGCCCTGTGTTATCCTCTAGTAAGAGTGTTTGGTCTGTAGTAGTAGTAACAAAGAATGATTGGCAAGAAGCCACCAAGCCATTGCTGTTAAAAGGCAAAGAATTAGCAAAGAAAGGAGATAATACCATGATGTTTGGATTGTACACCAAAAAATTATCTGTAGTGTAATTAATTGGCAAAGGTCCATCTCCAGGGTCTGGAGTATCATCCAAAGCTCTACCCCAAACGTAGGCAACAGGGTCTATCAGTCCATCATTAACTTCAAATAATCGATCTAGTAAAATAGGTGACGGGTACGGATTACCAATTAAATTCACATTTAAACCATCCGCTGAATCATTCCTATACACCGGTACGGTAACGATACCGTTGTTAGTTTGTCCTGAAAAATTTATGGTATAATTAGTTGCTCCATTAGGCCATGTGGCATAGCCCAAACCAGGAGCCATTAGTTGTGCGCGTTCTGTTGCATTAAGCACATAGTAATCGTCTCCGTTATCGTCAAAACTATCAGCCACTCCTGTGGATTGAGTATAACCACCTGCAAACTGATCGTAAAAATTTATATTCCTAAAACCAAAGAACCTGCTTGAAGGAAAACCGTTAGCAGTAGCGAATAAATTAGCGATACTATTGGCAGGTAAATTGGTTGTGTTATTGGTTAAAGGGCTAGACCAAAATACATAATCGGTAGCAGCATTAATTCCTACTGTTTGGGTAGCCACAGTAATATTATCACCATCACCTACTTGTACCAAATCAGGTCCTGCTACTCCGTAACAGGCATCATGTACCATCACTAAAGAACCTTGATTTTCTACATCTAAAGTACCAGCTGTTTGCACTACTACATTTTTTTGTACCCGTACAAAAGTTGAAGGATTTATGGTTAAAATTACAGCAGGCTCAACAGTTATGCTACACGCTTGAAATGAGCCTTGTATGTTAGTATCGTATGGAAACTGAATAATTGTTTCTCTAGAATGGTCAGGATTGCTTGTTCCAAGGGAACTTAGATCCGTCCATCCTGTAGGGGTATAAGTTAATATATCACTAAAATGCCTTCCCAACACTACATTGGTATTCGAGTTTTGATTATACGCACCTGCTACTTCTGCTAGAGTTACACTTGCCCAGTCACACACTTCATAAGCATCGGTACGTGGGTATTGTTGTGCGCATGAGCTACGGAGTAGAGTTTGGCTACTTCCCCAATCATTGGCGTCACCAGCTAAGTCTATTCTATTTAAATATGCATTAGCATCGGTAGTAGTGGTAAGGATTAACAAGTCGTTATTTGCATCAAAAGTGTCAAAACCACTAGGTAATACCCCGTTGGCATTGGTTGCGTAATTGTTAGGGGCAGTATCAGTTGCTCCTGTGCTTCTAAAATACACCGCTTGTTCCGGGCTTAAAGTGCCTATGTTAATAAAACTAGTTGGCGCAAGTGTAGTGTCTGCACCATTTTCATATAGCGCTAAGTAATAAATTCCTGCTGCTACCGAGTTATTTAAGTCAGGGTTTTTCACTTCTATATAGTCCTTATTGCTGTTTTCATAAATTTGAGAAATGTATGGTCTTTGACATACTTCTGTTACTGTAATGGTATCTGTAAGTACTATTTCACAACCAATACTAGAGGTATACGTATAGGTTATTAGATGACTCCCAATACCTGCTGCTACAGGGTCAAAAATAGTGTCTGTAACCCCTGTACCTGTAAAAACCCCTGTTGATGGGATGTTACTTACATAAGTAGTTAGGTTTGCAATGGTATTGTTTAAACAAGAAATAGTATCAGGAATATCAAAAACACCCTCATTTATAGGTACAAGACTAACATTATCTACATAAGTATAACCTCCAGTAGCTGTAGTAACTCCCGAAGAAAGAACAGGGTTAAGCAAGCCTCCTAGATATAAAAACTGTTGCCCACCAAGCCCTGAATTAAAAGTAAATGTTACGGTAGTCCAATTATTTATATTAATAATAGGTTGCGAGTCATTTAATAATATACCTGAAGGATCCGGATCTGTACCTGAAGTTATAGGTAATCCTCCATAGGTAGCGGTTAAAATATCCAAACTACTAATAAATGCTTGAAACTGTAAACCTCCTTGAATATAACCTTGCCAAGTATGATCTAAAAGAGCAGCATCAAAGGTTAAGGTATAATTTGTATTAGGTGTAAGAGGAGCTGCTAGTCTCGTTTTTATAGACTCACTATATAAACTTGAACTATTGGTATAATTACAAAACATCCCTATGTAAGCATCACCTATGCCATTATTAACAGTTTGAGTATTAATATTAGGGAAACCAATTAAATTGTCAGGTATACCAACACGAGGGGTTGTATAACCAGTAAAGGTTCCTGTAGATTGCCTATGAAAATAATCTGGAGAGGCAAGGTTAGGAGAGCCCCAATTACAAGCTAAAGATAATTGACTAACATTTTCAGGAATAGCTGAGTTTTGTTCAAAATCACCATTAATTATTAAATCACATGCTGTAGGGCTACCGCAATTATTAGGAGCAGGATCGTTTAGTAAGTATATAAAAACATACGTAATATTACCTTTTTGATTTCCATTAGTAGGAACATAACGTAATAGGTGTAATCCAGAGTTACCAGATGTAAAAGTAATATTAGACGTATTATTCCCACTGGTAATATTTAGTGTTGCTGTAGGATCATATACATCTTCTAAACATTCAAAACCAGTAGCGTTGGTGTCATTAGTTAAAATACCCGAGAACGTTAATGGAATATTAGCAAATCCGGTACCTGCGAGATTTTGCCCGTCATTCACTCCTGCTACTTGTATACCGCTACATGCACTATTATTTACGGAATAGCCTAAATCACATAGCGTCTGTTGCTCTTCAGGTGTTAAGTTTCTTTTTATAGTTCCAGATGCTGTAGAATTACTCATTACAAAATACGCATCATTCCCATAAGGCATACCTGTTGCGGTGTTCATAAAGCACTGATCTTCAAAATGACTTAAACTGCTCCCCGCCTCGTAACAACCGGGATTATAAACTTGTACGGTAGGAGTACCGTTATATTGCACATTTGTAGTACAATTAAAACTTTGGTTTGGAGGGTTTGTAGTACTACAAGACGGCTCTAATACAGATGGAGTTCCGGTAAATGTATAGTCGTACATGCTAGAACAAGCTCCTGTGTTTGTAATTAAATTAGCTCCATTAGCATCTTGTAAAAACGTATCATAACGGCTGTAATAGTTGTAGCTTGCTCCAAATGCAGAAGTTCCATTAGGACTTATAAAACTTGAAAAACCCAAAAGGTGAGCTACTTCATGTAAGGCAACGGTATATAAATCAAATTGTGTACCTGGTATTATTGGTGCTGTACTATTGGTGTTCCAATTTATAGTAGGATCAAAATTAATTCCCATCATACCATGATAAAGGAGACTAGATGCAGGGTCTGAAAGTATTTGCCCACCTACATTAGTATAAGAACTAATACCTGTATGTATCGTTTTCCATACTTCATTGTCTGCAATACCTCCATTTATAATAGAAGGAAATAAGCTTCCTTCTAAAATTGAAACTGGTGTTGGTAAATTTGTGAATGCACTTGCTTTACCTAGTACATTAGTAGTGCCTCCCATTTGGTTCAGGTCACGCATCCAAATATTTACGGTATTCCCTGTACTTGTTAAAGGAGAGCTTATCATATTTGAAATGTCATTAAAAACTTGACAAAGCACCGCTCTTCTGTTAGCATGTATAGGGTCTGTTGTAGATTCCATACCACTGCCTGGTTCAAAATGTAAGGTAAAATAGCCCGAAGTACAGGTAGGAAATACTGCCTTATTAGCATTATTATCGTCTTTCGTAATTTTTATATTTTCAAAAGCATATCTATTACCATAACTATCAAAAATATGCCCTAAATGCTCTTCTGGCTCTTCAATACCTAATACTTGAGTAGCTTCATGTTCCACATAAGGTTGTTGGTTATATGTAATATCACTACAATAAGAACTGGTCGTAGCTATAGGAGTTATACAGGATTGACCAACTACTGATGGATCGTTTATATTAATGGTATTGCTATTTCCTAACACGCCATTATTTGTGTTGTTGGAATCGTCCAACACCGTTTGGTTGTTAATGGTGTCAAAGCTATAATAAGCAACAAACCCATTAAGGTCATTGCCAGTTAGGCTATTAAAAATATGATTGTTTATCCATTTTTTATTTCGTGCATTTTTATGAAAACGTACTTCGTCTATTTCTCCTATGAAGTTTTGCGTTCCATTTAGCTTTCCACCAATAAATAACTTAGTGCTTTTTGGCAATACAGGATTAATATCTAAAATAAAATCGGTTCCTAATAAAGCTCCGTCTACATAGTAATTTAGCTTAAAGTTTCTTTTTACAACGCTTATGGCATGACATTTCTTGTCTAATGTAAAATCAGGAAACACATAATTTTGATTATTGTATTTAAACACCAATTCACCATTAGGCTTAACGAATAACATAAAGCCTTGGTTTATGTTATTATTATAGTATTTTAATAGTACTTGTCGTCCTAATGTAGGTGCAGTTTGCTTGACAGTAGCCTCTATACTAAACTGATTGTCTAAAAAAGCAGTAAGATCTGGATTATTAACTTTTACAAATTGTGCTCCATTAAACTGTAAGCTGTTTTGAGCAATAGTAATTGTATATGCAATAAAGCATAGTATAAAAAGGGCGTTTTTTTTCATTTAAGTTAATAGTTTAGGAGGCGAATATAGTGCTTTTTATGTAACTACTATTTGTCCTTTATTTACTTAAATGACATACGTTTATTAATAACCTACTAAAGGAATTTAACCTGTTAAAAAAAACGTATCTATCTGTAAAACAAATGCCTTAAGGATGTAAGTGGTTTTAACATCCCTTCACAAACTCTTGCAAAGCGATAATAACTTCTTGTTGGTTTTCTATATGACTCATATGACCATCTGGAAGTTCTATTTTATGCACTTCTGTACCTTCTATTTGATCTAAAATATCTTCAGGGCTTAAAATAGGATCTTTTTTACCGTAAATAACCATTTTTTTATATGGTGAAAAATTAAGTAACACCTCTCTGTCTTCACGAATTTTCATTCCTTCTTGAGCAGCAATATATCCTTGTAAAGGAGTTTTTAAAGCCTCTTTTTTAACTTGTTTTATTTCTTCACTAAATAGTGTTAAACTTTTTGGTCTAAACAAATTACTGATAGACATACGAACCAAATTACTATAGTTAGTTTTTACCGCCTCTATTGCTCTAGTACGCAACTGAACACGTTCTGGAGAATCAGCTCTTGTGGTGGAGTTTAATAAACATAAGCCTTTTACATTATCAGGGGATTGTTCTGCAAAAGCCAAAGCAACATATCCGCCCATTGAATGACCTACGAAAATAGAGCGGCGAATTTTTAAGTAGCGTAATACTTCAGCAACTACATCGGCCATTAATTCCATAGGATGTACATATCCAAAACATTCCGTTTGTCCGTGCCCTAATAAGTCAATACAAACTACTCTATTTCGTTTAATTAGTTCGGGTTTTATAGTATCCCACATCGTTGAATTTTCTAAAAAACCATGTAGTAGGACAATGGTGTTTCCTTTTCCTTCATCGGTATAAAAAACAGTAGTTCCTTTATAATCTAATTGCATCTATATTCACTTGTATTTAAACGTTACAAAGATACTTATAGTTCCTAAAAAATCAATTATATTGTACTAATCAATATCCTAGATTCAAGTAATAGAAGGCATGAATTAATCTCTAGCATTTCCTTTATGGTAAACTTTTGAAAATTAAACCTACTAGTGGGATTAATGAATACCAATCATTTACGACAAACATAAAAACCTTTTCAAGTGGCTATACAAGATATTACCAAATACACCTATAAAAACATTTTCTCCTTAAGTGTAGTTCAGTTTGATAAAGCTTGTATAATAAATGCCCCCGAACAAGTAGATTCGTATAGTATTTACTGGATTAAGAGAGGTTCTGGGGTTTATCATATTGATTTTGAAAACTATTCCTTTGACAGTAATACGCTCTTTTTCTTATCACCGGGTCAAGTTTTTTCAGTAGACTCAGAAGCAATTCAGGAAGCCTATAAACTAACTTTTTTAAGAGATTTCTACTGTATACAAACCCATGATAAAGAAGTGGCTTGCAACGGGGTGCTTTTTAATAATATTTATGACACTCCGTTTTTACAACCATCGGAAAACGATACTATAAAATTAGAGTTTATAATAACCAGTTTAGTTGATGAATTAAAACAATCAGAAACTGGTCAATACGATATGCTTCAAGCGTATTTAAAACAGTTTATTGTTCACGCTGTTCGCATTAAAACAGCACATTATCAAATAAAAGACGATGTTGAATCGCAACTTTTTAAAGACTTTAGTTTACTCGTTGAGCAAAACTACAAAACACTACGCTCCGTAACAGAATATGCAAACCGTTTGGGTATTTCCCCAAAGTCACTTACTAAACATTTTCAAAAAAACGGGTCACAAACTCCAAGTGATTTTATTAAAAACAGAATCATCCTTGAGGCAAAACGACAATTAATATATTCTTCAGATTCTGTAAAACAAATAGCTTTCAGTTTAGGGTTTAATGACCCGGCGTACTTCAGTAGGTTCTTTACAAAATCTACTACAAAATCTCCATTACTCTTCAAAACAGACTATAAAAAGTAACCTGTCCAAGCATAAGGAACTTTTGTCCATTTTTTGAAGCCTATTCCTGTCGCATCTTTGTACTATCAATAAACAACTCCTCTAAACAGGAGTACAAAACAAAGAAAAATGGACATACAATTAAATCAAAATGAGTTTCAAGAAACAATAGCAAACAACAACGCTGTAGCAATCGATTTTTATGCAGATTGGTGTGGACCGTGTCAAACATTATTACCTACAATTCACAAATTAGCAGATGAATTTGAAGGTGAGGTTACTGTAAGAAAAGTTAATGTAGATACTAATAGAGAACTAGCTGCCCAGTTTGGAGTACGAAGCATTCCAACACTTGTGTACCTACATAAAGGAAAAGAAATAAACAGACATAACGGATTAATTTCTGAAGGGATGTTGAAAGGGCATTTAAACCAACTAAAAAACATGTAATTATGGAAAATTCTACTGAAAAACAATGTCCAAATTGTTGGGGATATCAGGAATACAATGAACAACTTCCTGAAAGAAAATTATGTGAATGCAAAACAGAATCAAACAAATAATAATCATTAAAAAATTTATATTATGAGTACAAGAATTGAAACATTAAACCCGGAAACAACTACAGGAAAGTCAAAAGAACTATTTGATGCTGTTCAAAAGAAATTAGGTTTTATACCGAACTTAGTAAAAGTATTTGGAAATTCTCCTGCCACTTTACAAACCTATTTAAGCTTAGGACAATTAACTGCTAGCGGGAATTTCACAAATAAATACAGAGAACAATTAGCTTTAGCAATTGCAGAAACTAACAACTGTAACTACTGTTTATCTGCACATACGGCCATTGGTAAAATGAATGGTTTAACTGAAGAACAAACAGAACAAAGCAGACAAGGAATTGCAAATGATACAAAAGCACAAGCTGGTTTACAATTTGCAAAAGCAGTAACCGAAAACAGAGGGCAAGTATCATCCGAGGTTATTAAAGCTGTAAAAGCTGCTGGCTATAACGATGGTGATATTTTAGAAATAGTATTAAACGTGGTGTCAAACACCTTAACAAACTATGTAAATCACTTAGCGGAAACTGAAATAGATTTCCCAAAAGTGGAATCAGGGAAATTTTCAGCAACAATTAACTAAAAAAATTAAAGCATATTCATGAATTACTTGCTGAAGCAAAATTCATTGAAGCAATGGAAACTTATTTACACGACGATGTTGAATTAAGAGAGGCGAATGGTGAACCAAAAAAAGGGAAACAATTCAATTTAGATTTCGAACATGATTTCATCAACAATCAGTTAGAAGAGTTTGTGAAGTATGAAGTTAAGGAAGTTGCTGTACAAGGAAACAATTCATTTTATACGGCAGTAATGGAACTAAAATTAAAAGACGGAAGTACACTTCTTTCAGAGCAAGTAGTTGCTACACAATGGAAAGATGGAAAGATTTATAGAGAACGCTATTACCACGCTTAATTTATTAGGTAAAATAACTCTCCTATAATAGAAATTAAAAATGGCTATCTAAATTAGATAGCCATTTTTTAATACTAAACCCCATCTATGATGGGTTCATTATGTCTTCTATTTCTTCTGCTTCAATTGGGATGTTTCGCATTAAGTTAAACGGATCTCCTTTTTCTTGAATCACTACATCATCTTCCAAACGAATACCAAAACCTTCTTCAGGAATATAAATACCAGGTTCAACGGTAAATACCATATTTGCTTGCATAGGCTCTGTTAAAATACCATAATCATGTGTGTCTAATCCCATATGGTGTGACGTACCATGCATAAAATACTTTTTATAAGCAGGCCACTTTGGATCTTCATTTTTAACATCAGCTTTATCAATTAGGTTTAATCCCAATAATTCTGAAGTCATTAATTTACCAACCTCAACATGATAATCTGCCCAAATAGTTCCTGGAACAAGCATTTTTGTTGCATCATTTTTCACACGATTCACCGCATTATATACTGCTTTTTGTCGATCTGTAAAACGCCCTGAAACAGGAATCGTTCTACTCATATCTGAAGAGAAATTAGCATATTCTGCACCAACATCTAATAAAATTAAATCTCCAGCTTTACACTCTTGATTGTTTTCTATATAATGCAATACATTCGCGTTATTTCCTGAGGCTACAATTGGTGTATATGCAAAACCTTTAGAACGGTTATTTAAAAACTCATGCATAAATTCAGCCTCAATATTGTATTCGAATATTCCAGGTTTTACGAAATCTAATATTCTACGAAATCCTTTTTCGGTAATATCACAAGCTTGTTGAATTAAATCTAATTCTACTTGATGCTTTACAGAGCGTAAACGTTGTAAAATAGGGTTACTCTTCGCAACTGAATGTGCTGGGTATTTTTGCAATAACCATTTAGTAAAACGAGCTTCACGAGTTTCTGTTTCTACATTCGCACGATAATGCTCATTAGTGTTGATATAAACCGTATCACTCTGTGTCATAATTTCAAACATCACTTTCTCTAAGTCTTGTAACCAGTATACTGTTTTAACACCACTTGTAGTAAACGCTGCTTCTTTAGTTAATTTTTCACCTTCCCAAACAGCAATGTGTTCGTTTGTTTCTTTTAAAAATAAAATCTCACGATGCTCTGGTTTTGGACAATCAGGAAACAATACTAAAATACTTTCTTCCTGATCTACACCGCTTAAATAGAAAATATCTCTGTGCTGTGCAAAAGGTAAGGTACTGTCAGCACTGACAGGATAAATATCATTCGAATTAAATATAGCCAAACTACTCGGTTTCATTTGTGCTGCAAAATTCTTACGATTCGTTACGAATAATTCGCTTTTAATTGGTGCGTATTTCATGATGTATGTTTTTGTAGTATTTATTCAGATTCAAAAATAACCAAGATTATTTTTAATCCACTAGCCATATGTCCTTATTTTATATTTTTTCGGATTCTACTCATATGTCTTGAAGAAATACCTAAAAATGAAGCCAAATAATGTAATGGTACTTCTTGTAATAAATTTGGTTCGTTTACCAAAAGTTTATGATACCGTTCCTCTGGTGTTAAGGTTAATAAGTCTATTCGATAATCATCTATTAAGAATATCTGATTTTCAATTAAATTGAAGTAAAATGTATGAAAAGCCTTGTTGTTCTTTAAAAGATCATTAAAAACATCGCAATCAATAACCCAAAGCCTACAATCACTTAATGCCTTTATATTTTTCCTAGAAATAGTCTTTTTTAAAAAACTTTTTAAAGCAGCTACACAGGAATTTTTCAAAGCTAAATAAGTTGTTTTCTCTTCTCCTAAAACAATACTAGAATGCTGTAAAATACCACTTTCTATAAAACCAAAATAAGTACAAACGGCACCTTCTTCTACAAAAAAGTCATTCTTATTTAATTGTAAAGAAGTAAAAGAATTAATAATTTCAGGCAAATAGATATCTAGTAACTCATCATTTATAATGCGTTTTAAATATTCTTCTAAAATATACAGTTCCATTATTACTCTAAATTAATGTAGTTTTATTACTCAAAAATACACGTTTTCAAACATATTACAAGTATTCATAATTTATGTATTTTTAACCCAAATTGAATATAACCATTCCATGAAAATTATTAACACACTACTTCTCTTTCTTTTCACTTCAAATTTAATAGCACAAGAGGCGTCTCTTGTGAAAAACATTCCATTTACGAGTATTGGCCCAACGATTATGAGTGGTCGAGTGGTAGACTTAGAGGTGAACCCTAATAATCCAAATGAATTTTATGCTGCATATGCTTCTGGCGGATTATGGCATACTAAAAACAATGGAACAACCTTCACTCCTATTTTAGATACTGCAAACACTCAGAATATTGGTGCTATTTCTGTGCATTGGAAAACAAAAACTATTTGGGTTGGTACTGGAGAAAACAATTCATCCCGTTCCTCTTACGCAGGAATTGGCATTTTAAAAAGCACTGATAACGGTAAAACATGGACCAATGTTGGTTTAAAAGATTCTCATCATATAGGAAGTATAATAATCAACCCTAATAATCCTGATGAAGTTGTTATTGGTGTAATTGGGCATTTATATTCCCCAAATAAACAACGTGGAATTTTTAAAACTATTGATGGTGGAAAAACATGGAAACAGACTTTATTTATCTCTGAAAACACGGGTATAATCGATGTGAAAATACAACCAGATAATTTTAATATTCAATATGCTACTGCTTGGCAACGCGAGCGTAAAGCATGGAATTTTACCGGGAATGGTGCTGAATCTGGTATTTATAAAAGTATTGATGCTGGTGAAAATTGGATTAAAATTAATCCAGATTCTGGATTTCCGACTGGGGAAGGGATTGGAAGAATTGGTTTAGCTGTATATGATTCAAACACACTATATGCGGTTTTAGACAATCAAAATAGAAGAAAAAAAGACAGCACTGTTATTAAAAAAGGACTAACTACAGAAGTCTTTAAACAGATGTTAGTTGAGGATTTTCTAGCCCTTTCTGATAAAAAATTAAACGGATTTTTAAAACGAAATGGATTTCAAGAAAAGTATCGTGCAGAAAATGTAAAACAACTAATCCGATCTGGAGAAGCTAAACCTGTAGATATTGCTACGTATTTAGACACCGCTAATTCAAAATTATTTAACACACCTGTAATTGGTGCAGAAGTATACAGAAGTGATGATGCCGGAAAAACATGGACTAAAACACATCAAGATTATTTAGATGATTTGTTTTTCTCTTATGGGTATTACTTTGGTGAAATCCGTGTACACTCTAAAAACAAAGACAAAATATACCTTTGTGGAGTTCCGATTATAAAATCGGATGATGGAGGGAAAACGTTTACATCTATCAGTAAAGAAAACGTGCATGCGGATCATCAAACCTTATGGGTAAACCCTAATTTAAGTGGCCATTTAATAGATGGAAATGACGGTGGTGTAAACATTTCTTATGATGATGGCGAAAGTTGGATAAAGTGTAACAACCCAGCTGTAGGTCAGTTTTACACAGTAAATGTTGATAATGCAGAACAATATAATGTTTATGGAGGTTTACAGGATAATGGAGTTTGGTTTGGACCAAATAATCATGTAGAAGATAAAAGATGGCATCAATCAGGAAAGTATCCGTATCAGAGTTTGATGGGTGGCGATGGTATGCAAGTGCAAATAGATAATAGGGACAATAATATTGTGTATACAGGTTATCAATTCGGTAATTATTATAGAATCAATAGAACTACACAAAAGAGAAAATACATTCAACCAAAACATAATTTAGGAGAAAAACCATATCGATTCAATTGGCAAACACCTATTTTATTATCACCTCATAATCAAGATGTATTGTATTTGGGAGGTAATAAATTAATGAAATCAGAAAACAAAGGAGATGATTGGAAAGCTATTTCAGACGACCTTACTCAAGGAGGAAAACAAGGAAATGTTGCATACGGAACACTAACTTCCATATCAGAATCGGCTTTAAAAGAGGGGTTGATCTATACGGGAAGTGATGACGGATTAGTATACGTAACTAAAAACAAAGGCAAAAAATGGACGAATATAACTAGTGCATTACCTAAAAATTTATGGATTTCTAGAGTAATTGCTTCTAGTCATTTAAAATCAAGAGTGTATGTTACATTAAATGGATATCGATTTGATGATTTTACCCCTTATGTATTCCTTTCGGAAGACTATGGGAAAACTTGGAAGTCAATATCTAGCAGCCTACCTAAAGCTTCAATAAATGTCATTAAAGAAGACTTTAACGATGAAAACATCCTATACGTTGGTACCGATAACGGATTATATGTTTCATTTAATAAAGGAACTTCTTGGGAAGTTTTTTCTAATGGATTACCAAATGTAGCAGTACACGATTTAGTAATACAATCACATACAAACGATTTAATAGTGGCTACACACGGACGTAGCTTATATAAAACTAATGTGGGAGTTTTTGAAGAATACCACAATTTTAAAAATGCCCCCTTATATATTGCTGATGCTCCTAAAATTAAGCATAGTTCTAACTGGGGAAGTTCATGGAGTAAATGGTTAAAAGCACATGAACCTAATACTCAAGTTCAGGTGTACAGTATTGAGAAAACTAAAGCTAAAGTTCGTATATTGACTAAAAACAGTAATGAGTTACAACTGTTTATCACAACTCTTGAAAAAGGTTTCAATACTATAAATTACGATTTGACTATTTCTGAAAAAGGAAAAGAAATCATAGAAAAATCTACCGAATCACTTATAATTTCTAAAAAGAAAAACAACAACTATTATTTACCAAAAGGAGAATATATTGTAGAAGTGAATACTATTTTAGCCAAAAAGAGCGTTTCATTAGTGGTAGAATAATTTTTAGTATATTACTCAGTATGAAAACAACACATATTTTTTTAGGGTTAATCAGTATGCTATTATTATCATGTAGTAATGATGATGATGCAATTACTACTATACCAGAAACAGAACCACAGCTAATTGTAAAATTTAAGTTTGATAATACTCAAGTCAGGTTAGATAATTTTGGATTACCTGAAACAATTCCTGTTGGAAATGCAGCACAATCACCTAATTTTAATACGATGAGCGCCCATTATATAGAGCTTGCTCCCACTGCTTTTACAGCTTTAGGTACTGGTGAAATTATCTATAAAGGAGATGAAACTATGGTTGGAGGATCTAATGCTGTAGATTTTCAATCGGCAAAAGTTGTCACAGAAAATGAAGTTTTTTTGTCAATTCCTTTAAGTAGTATCCAAGCCGGGACGTATGATTGGACTAGAATATCATTAACCTATCAGAATTACGATATAGACTTTTTGTATCAAGGAAATGACTATGCAGGGACTTTAGCAAGTTTTGTAGGTTTCAATAACTATATTACTTCTCATCAAGTAAACACACAAACAGTTGTTGTAAATGATAATAAATTACAAGGATATTGGGCTTTTGAAACCTTAGGAACAACTACTGAGGGTAACTCTCCAGCAACGACAGTACCTAATCCATTATCTGCTACCTCTCCTGTTCCCGCTGGATCATGTGTAGTTACTGGCGAATTCTCTGGCGGACTTACTATTACTGGTAATGAATCGGAAAACGTAGTGGTTACCATGTCATTAACCACTAATAATAGTTTTGAATGGGCAGAAGTTACTGCTGACGGAAAATTTGAGCCAGATGCTGGCGAACAAGTAGTTGATATGGGATTTAGAGGATTGGTGCCGATAGTTGAATAAAAAATGATCAAAAAAACAATCAAACATATACTCAAGTTAACAAAAAGAATACTTTTATTCTTTTTTGGCTTTGTAGTTCTCTACTTATTAACTGCCTGGATTTGTTCTAATATAGCTACTAATCCAAAAAAATTTAATCATCAAAAACAAAACATAATATATGCCTCCAGTAACGGTGTGCATACTGATATCATTATTCCAATTGAAAATATTGATAAAAATATTCTTAAAAACCTACATGTACACCCAAATACGAAATTTATTGCTTTTGGTTGGGGGGATAAAGGATTCTACTTACACACACCTACTTGGGGAGATTTAACTTTTTCAACAGCTTTTAATGCTGTGTTTTTAAAAAGTGATACCGCAATGCATATCACTGAATATACTGAAACCAATAAAAAATGGAAAAAAATTGCTGTTTGCTTCCCACAAATAGAATTTTTAAACAAATCATTTATCAACTCTTTTCAATCAGATGAGAATAACAGTTTCTTGAAAATCGAAGGACATTCATATGGAAACAATGATTGTTTCTACGAAGCAAATGGGAGCTACTCTTTCTTAAAAACTTGTAATACTTGGACTAATAATGTTTTGAAAAAAGCAGAAATAAAAACCGCTATATGGACTCCTTTTGATTCTGGAATTTTAAACCATTTGTAAATTTGATTCAAATACTGGCTAACAAATAGTAGCATAGGCTTTTGAGGATTGTTCCTAATTGTTGAATAAAGCAATCTAGATAAAATTGTATTAAAAATTAGTAATAAATAGTTGGAAAGGTAATTAATTAATAATAATCTTTGTAGCATAATTATATTGAACATGATTACGATATTAAATACATATTATTATTTCTTTTACTCAATGAGGAAGGACTAGATATGCATATATAATATTTTAGATATATAAAAAACCTTCTGATGATTCAGGAGGTTTTTTTTTGCTCAATTTTCAAATTACAAACAATGATAATAGAAAAAGCTAATCGATTAAATAAAGTAGACGAATACTACTTTTCAACAAAGCTCAAGCAAATAAAAGCTTTAAATGAGGGAGGGAAAGACATTCTTAATATTGGAATTGGAAATCCAGATTTACCACCTCATGCTAATGTTTTAAATAAACTTTGTGAAGTAGCAACTTCCCCACAGGTACATGGATACCAAAGTTATAGAGGTACAGATGAATTAAGAAATAGTATAACTAAGTATTACCAAAAACACTATAGTATACCTTTATTGGATTCTGAAATTCTACCGCTAATTGGCTCAAAAGAAGGAATAATGCATATCACTCAAGCGTTTATTAATGAAGGTGATACTGTTTTAATTCCCAACCCTGGCTACCCTACATACAAGTCCGTGTCTAAATTAGCTGGAGCCAAAGTATTGGAATATAAGTTGTCTGAAAAAAATAACTATCAAATAGATCTTGAAGCATTAAAGCAATTACCTCTGGGTGAAGTAAAACTAATTTGGGTAAATTACCCAAATATGCCTACAGGAGCTGATGCTGATTTAGAGAACTTAAAACAATTAATCAACCTTGCAAAAAAGCATAATTTCTTGATTATTAATGACAATCCGTACAGCAGAATATTAACTAAAAATGTGTTTAGTATTTTTCAAATAGATGGAGCAAAAGAGGTTGCATTAGAATTAAATTCATTGAGTAAATCGCACAATATGGCTGGGTGGAGAATAGGCTGGTTATGCGGTGATGAAAAGTATGTAAATACGGTGCTAAACATTAGGTCTAATGTTGATTCTGGTATGTTCTATGCGCTTCAGAAAGCTGCTTCAGAAGCCTTAAATCTTGACAGATCATGGTTTAAACAACAAGATGAAGTGTATACTAGAAGAAAAAAATTAGTGTATAAATTATTCAATTTATTAAACTGTACATACAACAAAAATCAAGTTGGCCTTTTTGTTTGGGCCAAAATACCAGATTCTGTAGATTCTGTAGATGATCTTGTTGACAACCTTATTTTAAGTGCAGAAGTATTTATTACTCCTGGTAAGATATTTGGATCTGAAGGAGAAAGATATCTAAGGGCTTCACTTTGCACAAAAGAAGAAACACTAAAAAAAGTAATTCAACGTATTAAAAAACACATCATAAAATTATGAAAGTAGCTATAATAGGCTTGGGACTAATTGGCGGTAGTATTGCCAA
>Ga0209291_1000230_pt1 | contig 55604 bp, 35 predicted proteins | sample GOMGulsemesocosm_FD_184633 | JGI IMG/M metagenome (GOLD analysis project Ga0209291, IMG submission 184633) | Methane-oxidizing microbial communities from mesocosms in the Gulf of Mexico - GOM9B Gulf of Mexico (SPAdes) (version 2) | ecosystem: Environmental > Aquatic > Marine > Cold seeps...
TCCCATCTGAATCAATTCCTTTTTTTACATATTGACCACAAGCATAGTCATTTTTGATAGGTTGAAATAATATTTGTTTTGAAGATTCAGATAATAAATTAGTTTCACCTAAGGCTTCAGTCCATTTATATAAATCAGGCGCTGTGGAGTACATACCGCCTGTAGAGAATAATGTGACTAGTGAGTAACTGGGCATAGTATTAATTCCATTTATCGTCCTTAAGTAACCGTTAGCTACGTTATCACTTAGCCATGTTATACTAAATCCTGTATTGTCTAATTGTAGTGGGTTAATTATGTATTTATTCAACAAGGTTCCATAATCTGAATCACTTACACGTTCTGCAATTTTACCAAGTAAATAATAGCCCGAATTACTGTAACTCCAATTTGTACTAGGCTTAAAAAGCAGTGGCGTTTTTATTAAATCAAACATGTATTGGTCTGAATAATCTTCTGATCTATCAAAATTGGGGTGAGATGTATAGCTTCCCAGTCCTGAAGTGTGGGTTAAGAGTTGATGAATTGTAATATCTTGATAAATTGAGTCATCAAATTGATCTAGATAGTTAGAAATAGGTGAGTAGATGTTAAGTAATTTAGCTTCATGTAATTGAAGTATTAGAACGGCTGTAAATTGTTTAGTTAATGAACCTATATAGAATTTACTATGTATTGTTAACGGAGTTTTAGGTTCAATCTCTGACAAACCGTATGCTTTTTGTAGTATAATTTTGTCGTTATCTGTTACTAGTGCAACTCCATTAAACATACCTTTTGAATGAGTAGTTGTTAATAAACTATCAATTTTAAATTGATAATTTTTTTGTGCTTTAGCTTGTAAGCATAATAAGCAGAGTAAGAAAAGTTGAATGTTTTTTTTCATTAGTTCAAAGGTACTTCAATAACTGAGATTACTAAAGGTAATTTTTTTCTTATTGAAACATAACAGGATTCACTAATTCCTACATCCATCATCTGTCTTTCTTTATTGCAAGATTTTGAGTTTCTGTGTCCCATAATTGTATAGGTAGACCAATTAATAGTGTAACTTAATGAATTTCCTCCACTGTTAAATGTAACACCTTTGTTTCTCAAGCTGCTTGAGGGTGTCTGCGGATGGATGTTCCATTTTTTAGAACTTATTGTAGAATAGATATTTGATAAAGAAACATAACTAAAATAGGTTTGAAGACTATCTTTATGAGTTGTGATCGAATCTAAAGACTTAGTAAACGCTAAAGTGATTTTCATTCCTTTATATTGCATTTGAATTAAGTCATTTTTCTGATTTTTTCTGTTCGGGTAATAACTTGTTATTTTGGCAATAGCATCATTTTTGTTTAACGAAATGATATATTTAGATGGATGGTTTTCATACCAAGCGTTTATGCTTTTTGTGATTTGCTTTTTTGAAGATTGAGCAAGTACTGAAGTGGATGAGTACAAGATAAAGAGAAGTGGTATTGTTTTAAATATCATATTTGTAATTTATACAATTATTATGCCTTATCATTAGGTCTGATTAATTCATTTGTTACTTCAGTTATATATATTATATAACCCATGGTATTCAGGCGTTTTTATTTCATTTTCTATATTCATTTTTTTATCGGTTAACTAGTGTTAGATGTGATTGAAAGGTAAGAAAATAAGATTACTATTTTTAATTTCACAAGTATTAAGTCTAGTAAATCGCCTAATTAGTTTGTTTGTCACTGGAGTTTAATCCATATTGGTGTGATTTTTTATTTATTCATTTAACAAATTTGGTGTAATGGGTAGTTACTGTTTTAAACGAATAGGGGCGTTTCGTTGAAATTCCTTTCGAAAAGAAAAAATTGTATTTGTACTTCCCACACCATTAATCATATGAATTTTATCGTAAATTATAGTTCGTAAATGTTCATTGTTTGTAGCTATTATTTTTATGAAAATAGCATATGTTCCAGAAACTAAGTCACACTCTATTATTTCTGGTATTTGTGTTAATTCCTCTGTTACATAATCTGAAAGTTGAGCTTCCTTCAAAACAATTCCCATGTATACACCAGTATTGTAGCCTAAAGCTTGTTGATTAATACGTATTCCAAATCGTTCAATTATTCCTTTTGATTTTAATTTTGAAATTCTTTGATGGACTAATGAATTCGAAATGTCTAATTTTTCAGCAATTTTTGAGAATGAAACCCTAGAATCTTCTTCTAATAGAATTAAAATCTCTTGATCAATAAAATCAAATTGATTATTTATTGGCATAATGGTTTAAGTTTAAAAAATATTTTCATAAAATTAGTGAATATAAAATCAATATGACATAAAATTAATTAAATACTAATTAATTATAATTAATTAGTAGTGTAATTAAGTTAAATGATTTAATTTTGCACTCAAAAAAACATAATAATGGAAACAACAGCATTAATTACAAATCTTTGGAATGAGTACTTAAAAATTACACCTTCTGCCCAAAAAATTCATGATCTTTTTTCAGAAGATGGAGAATTCAAGAATGATCACATTGCATTGCGAACGTTTAATGATCCTAGAGTTTGTTTAGAAGTGGTAGCGAAAAGTTTTGTTGATTGCGGATATGAAGAAGTGGAATCTTATAGTTTTCCAGAAAAAAAATTACGTGCAAAACATTATAGACATTTTAAAGACGATAATGCGCCTTTAGTTTTTATTAGTGAATTGTTATTAGAGGAATGTTCTCCTGAACTTGAACGTAATATTAATACAGCATTAAATTCTGTTGAACCTTCAGTATTTAGAAAAGATATAACAACAAATGGTAGGTTGTGGGAGGACGTATCATTTGATATTTATCAGGAATTACGAGCTGAATCGGAATATGCAGCGTGGACGTATGTTTATGGTGTTCGTGCAAATCATTTCACTGTTTTAGTTAATTCATTAAAACAATTCGAAACAATTCAGGAGGTAAATTCATTTGTAAATGAGTCTGGGTTTAAATTAAATTTATCTGGAGGTGAAATTAAAGGAACTCCTGAAGGATTACTTGAACAATCTAGTACATTAGCGGATATGCAAGATATGAAGTTTAATGAGGGTGTGTATTCAATACCTACTTGTTTTTATGAATTCGCTAGAAGATATAATTCAGAATCAGGAGAATTATTTTTAGGTTTCCATGCAGATTCAGCTAATAAAATATTTGAGAGTACAGATTTGGAATTACAATTGAAATAATTATTAACTTACTCATATTGGTTAATAGAATTTGAAATAAATATTTAAAAAATAACAAATGAAATTGAAACGTAAAACATTTATTTTTGATTTTGACAGTACATTTATTCGTGTAGAAGCGATGGATGTATTGTGTGAAGTTATTTATGAAGGCAGTACTGGAGGTGCAGATGTTCTTGCTAAAATCCAGCACTTGACTGATTTAGGGATGGAGGGGGAGTTGTCATTAAAGGAATCTTTAACACAACGTATTAAATTACTGAAAGCTAATAGAGATCACTTAGAGGGAGTGATTGAGTTGTTAAAAAACAAAGTAACAGCATCAGTATTAAGAAACCGTGCTTTCTTTAAGTTATATAAAGATAATATTTATATAATTTCAAACGGATTCAAGGAGATTATAATTCCTATCGTACAAGAATTTGGAGTAAAACCTGAAAATGTATTGGCTAATACGTTTAAATTTGATCATGATGGGAATGTAATTGGTTTTGACGAGAAAGATGAACTGTGCGAAAATAAAGGAAAAGCTCATAAAATAAGAGCTTTAGAGCTTGAAGGTGATGTGATTATGATTGGTGATGGATATACCGATTATGAAACAATAGAAGAGGGCGTAGTGTCTAAATTTTATGCCTTTACAGAAAATGTAAGCCGTAAAATTGTTGTTGACAAGGCTGACCAACATGCACCATCTTTAGATGAAATCCTATATGATTTGTCATATAAAGCTTCTGTTTCTTATCCAAAAAATAGAATGAAAGTTTTACTGCTTGAAAATATTCATTCTGATGCTAAGCTAATATTTGAAACTGAAGGGTATAGTGTTGAAACATTGAGTGGAGCACTTACTGAAGATGAGTTATGTGAAAAAATAAAAGACATTTCAATACTTGGTATACGTTCAAAAACACATGTTACAGAAAAAGTATTACAATATGCAAATAAATTACATGCAGTTGGTACATTTTGTATTGGAACAAATCAAGTAAATTTGGATGATTGTTGTAAAAGAGGAATTTCTGTGTTTAATGCGCCTTATAGTAATACCAGATCTGTTGTTGAGTTGGCTATTGGTGAAATGATTATGTTGATGCGTAATATTTTTCCTAAAAGTGTGAAGATGCATTCAGGAGAATGGGATAAATCTGCTAATAATAGCGTTGAGATTAGAGGAAAGAAGCTTGGTATTGTTGGTTATGGAAGTATAGGATCCCAACTATCAATCATTGCTGAATCTTTAGGGATGGAAGTCTATTTCTATGATGTCATAGATAGATTGGCTCTTGGTAATTCAAAGAAATGTTCTTCATTAAAAGAATTATTGGCTGTATCTGATATTGTTAGCTTGCACGTAGATGGTCGAAAAGATAATAAAAACATCATTGATAAAAAAGCTTTTGATCAGATGAAAGATAATGTGATTTTCTTGAATCTCTCAAGAGGACATGTTGTGGATATTCCATCTTTAATTGAGAACTTAAAAAGTGGAAAGATTCATGGTGCAGCCATTGATGTTTTTCCAGAGGAACCAGGTACCAATGCGGAGTCGTTTATTTCAGAATTAAAAGGATTTGAGAATGTGATTTTAACACCGCATATTGGTGGAAGTACAGAAGAGGCTCAATTAGATATAGGGAATAGTGTTGCAAAAAAAATTATTCAATACATCAATACTGGATCTACTCATGGAAGTGTTAATTTTCCAGAGATTCAACTACCGGAGTTACAAAGTGCACACCGTATAATACATGTTCATGAGAATGTAAAAGGGGTTTTAGCACAAATTAATAATATTTTGTTAGAATTCGATAATAATATCCTAATTCAATCACTAAAAACCAATGAAAATATTGGGTATGTTATTACGGATATTGATAATTTTCACAATGTTGAATTAGAAAAAAAATTAAAAGAAATACCAAACACTATGCGTTACCGCATTTTATACTAACTTACTCCTTTATTCTATAAAAAATGAATCTTGAACTGTTTTCGAAAACCTTAAAAGGTAAATTGTATTTTGATGATATGATGCGAACATTATACGCGACTGATGCTAGTGCGTATAAGGAATTACCTTTAGCTGTTGCTATTCCATCTTGTAAAGATGATCTTTTTAAATTAATTAATTTTGCAAGGATTAACAAGACGAGTATAATTCCTAGAGCTGCTGGAACGTCATTAGCAGGACAAGTTGTTGGAGGGGGGATTGTCGTTGATATTTCAAAACATTTTACTGAAATTTTATCTGTTGATCAAGAAGATTCGTCAGTTTGGGTTCAGCCTGGGGTTATTCGTGATGAATTGAATCTTCATTTGAAACAATTTAACTTGTTTTATGGGCCTGAAACATCTACTTCTAACAGGTGTATGATTGCAGGAATGGTTGGGAATAATTCATGTGGCTCAAGGTCTCTTATCTTTGGTTCGGCACGAGAGCATTTACTTGAGGTAAAAGTTATTTTGGCGGATGGTTCTGAAACCATATTTAAGAAAATTTCAACAAAAGAATTCAATGAAAAAGCAGAGGGAATTGGGACTGTAAGTGATCTTGAAACACAAATTTATAAAACGACAAAGGCTATTTTTAGTGACAAAAATAACCTTAAAGAAATAGAAAATGAATTTCCTAAGAAATCTGTTCTTAGAAGAAATACAGGTTATGCGTTAGATATAATAGGGGACACGGAACCGTTTAAAGATACCGAAGAGAATTTTAATTTTTGTAAATTGATTGCTGGTTCTGAAGGAACGCTTGCATTTATTACAGAGTTGAAACTTAATTTAGTACCTGTTTTATCTGAATCGGTAGGTGTGGTTTGTATTCATTTTGATTCTGTCAATGAAGCATTAAAAGGAAATCTGGAAGCTTTAAAATTTGGACCAACGGCTTGTGAGTTGATGGATCATTATATTTTAGAGTGTACTAAAGGGAATATTGAACAACGTGCAAATCGCTTTTTTGTTAAGGGTGATCCGAAAGCAATTTTGGTGGTTGAGTTTGTTAGAGATTCAGAAGAAGAAGTGCGTGCAGTTGCTAAAGAAATGGAAGCGGCCATGCGTAAATTGAAGTTCGGTTACCATTTTCCATTAGTCTATGGCTCGGATGTGTCAAAAGTATGGACACTCCGTAAAGCAGGGTTAGGTTTATTGTCAAATATTCCTGGTGATGCTAAAGCGGTTGCTGTTATAGAAGATACTGCTGTTGATGTACAGGATTTACCTAATTTCATTGAAGATTTTAATGTCATCTTAAAAAAACGTGAATTATATTGTGTTCATTACGCACATGCCGCAACCGGTGAATTACATTTACGACCTATAATCGATCTGAAGACTGAAAAAGGAAATAAAATGTTTCGTACCATAGCAACTGATATTGCTCATTTGGTGAAAAAATACAAAGGATCCTTGAGTGGTGAACATGGTGATGGTCGGCTACGTGGAGAATTTATTCCTGAAATGATAGGTCAGCGCAATTATGAATTGTGTAAGCAGATTAAAGCAAGTTGGGATCCGTATCTTGTTTTTAATCCAGGGAAAATTGTTGATACACCACCAATGGATACTTCTTTGAGGTATATGCCAGGTTATGAAACAACAGAGTTTGAAACAGAATTTAACTTTGAAAAAAATAACGGAATACTCCGTGCAGCTGAGAATTGTAATGGCTCAGGTGATTGTAGAAAGACCGAATTGAGTGGGGGAACTATGTGCCCTTCATACATGGTGACAAAAGAGGAAAAACATACAACACGAGCAAGAGCGAATATTCTACGTGAAGTGTTAACTAATAATCCAAAACTTAATAAATTTGACAGTGAGGAGGTCAAAGATGTAATGGACCTTTGTGTTTCATGTAAAGGCTGTAAATCTGAATGTCCTTCTAATGTTGATATGTCAAAATTAAAGGCAGAATTTACACATCAATATTATAAAACGAATAAAATTTCTTTAAGAACAAAAAGTTTTGCAACTGTTACAAAAATGAATAAGCTAGCTTCTAAAGTTCCAGGAGTTTATAATTTTTTCATAAAGAATTCAGTTACTTCAAGTGTTATAAAATCTTTTATGGGGGTAGCAAAAGCACGTACTTTACCTTTATTGCATAAATATACGTTGGACGCTTGGTTTAAAATGTATACTCAAGAAGGGGACTTCAAAAATGGAACTGTACATTTATTTAATGATGAGTTCACAAATTATAATGATACACTAATTGGAATAACAGCAATTAAACTTTTGAATAGGTTGGGATATGAAGTTGTAATACCAGTTCATAAAGAGAGTGGAAGAACTTATTTGTCAAAAGGTTTATTAACTGAGGCGAAAGGGTTGGCAATAGATAATGTGAATTCGTTATCAAAAGTAGTAACAAAGGATTGTCCAATTGTTGGAATTGAACCTTCAGCTATATTAACATTAAGGGATGAATACCTTGATTTAGTAGAAGATGATAAGCGCTCATTAGCTAAAGAGTTAGCGTCAAATTCATTCATGATTGAAGAATTTATAGCTAATGAAATCGATAAAGGAAGTATTGATACTTCTCTTTTTACAGAGGATGAGAAAGTAATTCGTTTACATGGACATTGTCATCAAAAAGCACTTTCAACATTAGTTGCTCCCAAAAAAATATTGTCATTACCTAAGAATTATAAGGTGTTAATTATTCCAAGTGGTTGCTGTGGAATGGCAGGGTCTTTTGGCTATGAAAAAGAGCATTATGACGTTTCTATGAAAATGGGAGAACTAGTGCTATTCAAAACGATAAGAGAAGAAAGTAAAGAGTCAATAATTGCAGCTGCAGGAACATCTTGTCGTCATCAAATTAAGGATGGAACAACTAGAGATGCACAACATCCAGTTGATATTCTTTGGAATGCATTAAAATAATTTAAACAAAGAGGTAACGATTCTTCACTTGTCATTCGTTATCTAAATTAAATAACTCAATTAAAACTTATTAGTGTTTATGATAAAATTATTATAAGGTTTTGAGAATTTTAATAACTCTTTTAGTAAAGTCCATGCTATGCTTATTCAATTGGTCTTCTAAACAAATTTTCAATTCATGTTTCAATTCTGGATATTTAATAGTCAAGTTTACTAATACAAAAATAGATCGAGACTTGGTTGTAACGTTGGTACTTGAAGAGTGAATCCAATTAAACAATAAGTCAATTGATTGGGCTTCATTTTCCGTTGGAATTCCAGCAATTAGCCAAAATGTAACTATTGAATTCTTAATATCTATAGTATTCTTAATTCAAGTAGTAAAGGGAGTACTTGTAAAAGTTTATTTGGATTTAAATTACCGACTTCGCTTAAGAGCCAAAAAAATCGAGTGCTTACTTTTTTTTAGACTTTATTAAAGCAAGAAGAAGGTTTAGATCAATGTCATTTTCTATTATTTTAGAAGCCCATATTTTTCTATCATGAGCAGTGCTAAGGGGTAATGTATTTTCTAGTTCAGTATGAAAAATTGATTTCCACTTACTTAAGTTTGTTTATTACAGTGTTGGTTTAATTTATTAAAACCAGGCTAATTGAGTCATTTCCTGAATTTAAGACTAAAGATTTTTTATGAAGTTTTTTCCTATAATTAAATGAAACGATAATCGAATACGTTAATGGCAAATGATTAAAGTATATAACTCTATCAGAATAACCAATACTTCTAGGTTTTGATAGACTTCAATAAGTAAAGTGATGTTTAGTATCTAACAAGGCTTATTCTATTTTTATGATTCGCTTAATTATTTGTGTTTTTTCATTGAAAACCTTTATAATGTAAGTTCCGGTAGGAATAGATTCATTTAAGTCTATTTCGGTAGCTGCTTCATTAATTTCTTGTGAATGTATTTTTGCGCCAAATAAATCGGTAATTTCAACCGTTACTGGATATTTAAGTTCATTTGATATCTCAACTGTAAAACTGTTTTTAAATGGGTTGGGATAAATGTTAACATCATTTATTGAACTCAAATAAACACTTTTAATACCTGAATAAGCAAAATCACCATTGAAATCTGTTTGTTTTAATCTGTAGTATGATAATTCTTGGTATGGACTACGATCAGTATAGGAGTAGTTCAGTAATTGTGATAAAGTTCCTGCACCATCAATCAGTTTTATTTCTTCCCAATCAAATCCATTTTTAGACCGCTCAAGTGTGAAAAAATCATTATCATATTCAGAAGCAGTTGACCAATTAATTCCTACTATATTGTTATCCTTTTTAAGTGCTGAAAATGAAATAAGATGTATTGGTAAAATTACTAAACAACCAGGGAAACTAGAATAATATACGTCAAAAGAAATGTTGTCAAATACACTCGCTCCTCCAGCTTCCTGATCGTACAAAATTCCATTAATGTTTTGGTAATTGGTTTGGTCGGTTGCACCTGAATTTAATCCCATATTAACATTTGTGATAGAGTGAGCAACCCAAATTCCATTTGATGCATGGTCTAAGTAAAAAAGAGATCCAGAACCTGCCCCTGAATTTGCTAATACATCAATACATAACCTAATTCTACACCATTCAGCAGGACGTACGCCAGTTGCAATGATATCACCGTTGGCACCATGAAGCCTTAAGTTTCCTTGACTAGTACTAAAGCCAAAACTGACTTCATTTGCATCTACAGTTGTACAGCTAGATGAAAAATCACCATCAGCATTAGAGTCATATCCAACTCTAAAGGTTTTACCCCATCAGTTGCCTTGCCAATCAGCTTCCATCACTATTCCACTAGCTGCTGTAAAGTTTGGAGTACCCCAGTTTCCATCATCCACGCGACTATTGAATGCATGTTGCCCTCCTTTACCAATTCCTGTTAAAGCTTGGGAACTTATATAAGAACCGGAGCTTGTGGATGTAATTATATTAGGTTGAATTTCGGTTCCTGCTGCAGGAGGACAAATATTTCCATTATTTACTGAACTAAAACTACTTTCAACAACCCAATTGTCCTGACCATGAATAGATGAACCAAGCGTTAATGATTCAAAATCATATGTTACTGATGTTTGTGAATTGGCAGCAAGTGTAATTAGAGCAACTGTTACTAGGAGTATTGAATTTTTCATAAATATTATTATTCGATAATAGCTTTTATATAAAATTATAATTTATCCCGATAAATATAATGTAATTATATGATTAGTAGTGATTTATTATGTTTTTTTAAAAAAATGATCACCAAATTAAAAATTCAGTATTCCAATTATCGCTTTAGTTAAATTCAAAGTAAATTAAATAAAACTTGATACAGTTTGAGTATTACTATTGTGTAAATGTTTATTTTATTGTAACTTTTTTATTTCTTAGAGCGTCATACGAATGAACAAAAAAGAATGAATATGAGAAAGTTAACGTTAGTATTAGTATTATGCATGCCGTTAATGGTAATGGCTGGAGATGGTAACCCTGTAAAATTGAATTTTACAGAGGGATTAAAAAAAACATTGTTTATCCAACCCAAGCGATTAAGAATCATGAAGAAGGAATAGTATATGTTTCTTTTACTATTTCAAAAGATGGGAAAGCTGAACGTGTTAATCTTGTATCCGGTATTTCAACAGCATTGGATGCTGAGGCGCTTTTAATGGTGAATGCAATGCCATTGAAATCAATGTACGTTGATAGTGAACCCAATAAAAATTTCATTTTACCGATTAAGTTTAGTTTAAAGTAAAGAAAATACCAAGCTGAAAATAACCTCCATATAGCAGGTGATTTTCAGTTTTCAATTTATATTTCATAATGTGGGATACCGTCTGGTAAACAAGTGTACTATTTTTTTAGGTATAATTTATTTTTTACGAGTAACAAGTGTTTTAAGATTTAGTCGTATGCATTAGGGGTTGAATGCATGAGAATTAATATGTAAAATATTACCTTAAATTTTCAAATCAGTTCTTGATGAGTGAGTGGGGTAATCCAAGTCTACTATAAAAGAATTCTATTTTGAGGTAAATAATTTATAATAAAATGGGATAGCTATACAAGATTGATTCTAGTACTATACAGTTATATCCACTCCTTACCATTTCTATACATTGTACCTTTGAGTGTAGAAACCAAAATATTATTTTGGTTATGAACATTGATGTAATACACACCAATACGTTTTGAAAGTGAAATTTCCTCAACAGATGTTGTTAAAACATCTCCTATGTGTACAGGTTTTAAATGAGAAATTGATGTTTCTACCGATACGGCCTGAATTCCATAAGAATTTGCAGAAAATGCTAAACTACTGTCAGAAATAGAGTAGGTGATACCTCCGTGAGCAATGTTAAAGCCATTGGTCATTTCTTTTCTGACAGTAATTTGTAATGTTACATTTCCTTTTTCAACTAAAATCAGTTTAATACCTAACCATTGACTCATTTCGTCATTGTTTAGCATCTTAGTAACTATTTCAGTTGGTTTAAGCATTATTTTTTTATTGCAGCATTTAACAATCCAATCATCCCAGAAGTTACAATGAATAATTGCGTTTTAGTTTCATCTTCTAAAGATTCGCCATCTTCATCTTCAGCTTCAATTTCATTAAACATAAACTCCATTATATTGTTTTGGTTCACTAACTCAAATAATGCTGAATTGTCTTCATTCTTGTTTATTTCTTCTAAAGCGTAAACAAAACCTTCTTGAAATTCTTCAATTGTTTTGTCAGTCACTTCATTCAATTCAACTCCTTCTTGTAAAAAGGCTTCCAAAACTATAGCAAAGTAATAAATAGAAAATGCGTTTAAATCTTCATTCTCATATTCAACACCGGCTTGCATTACATAGTTTAAAAGTGTTTCTTGCTTAGAGGCAAACGTTTCAATTAATTTATCTAATGCATCTTCACTCATTCCATCAATTTTGTCAATTGATTTTGAAATACTCTCACTTGTTACTATACTCATGTTTGTTTTTTTTACTTAATTATTATAAAATATTCACTTCTCTTTCTAATACTATATCATATTTAGCTTTGATATCAGCTAAAATATCTTCTGATAATTTAAAAATGTCAGAACCATTTGCTCCACCATGATTTACTAACACTAAAGCTTGATCTTTATGAACACCATAGTTATCAATAGTTTTCCCTTTCCAACCTGCATTGTCAATTAACCAACCAGCAGCTAATTTCACTTGTTTTTTACTTAGTTTATAGCTAGCTATTTCTGGGAATTCAATTTTTAAAGCATTGAATTTTTCTATAGAAATTACAGGGTTTTTGAAAAAACTACCCGAATTCCCAATTACTTTCGGGTCTGGTAATTTTGATTCTCTAATTTTACAAACTGCTTTACTAACATCATTGATGTTAGGTCTGTAAATTCCCATAGCATGTAATTCAGTTTGAATAGCACCATATGATAAATTTAAGATTGGTTCTTTTGTTAACTTCAAAGTTACATTTGTAATCACGTATTGATCTTTATAAAAGTTTTTGAAAATACTATCTCTGTATCCAAATTGGCATCTTTTTTTAGTGAATCGTACTTCATCAGTCGTGTCAATATGCATGGCTTCCAATTCAAAAAACACATCTTTAATTTCTACACCATACGCGCCAATGTTTTGCATAGGTGCGGCGCCAACACTACCAGGGATTAATGATAGGTTTTCAATTCCACCATATCCGTTCGCGATTGCATATTTAACCAAGTCATTCCATGATTCACCTGCATTGGCTTTTATCCATACAAATTCAGCATTTTGCTTTTCAACTTCAATTCCTTTAATTCTGTTTTTTATGACAATACCATCAAAATCTTTAGTAAATAAAATATTACTTCCTCCACCTAAAATTAATTTTTGTTTTCCTTTTACCTCCTCAGAAGAAAGAATTTTTTTTAATTCCTTAGTACTTGAAAAAGTGGTGTAAGATTTGGCTTTAACATTAATACCAAATGTATTGTGATCAGTTAAACTGAAATTGTTTTGAATCATGATGCAAATTTAAGTATTTGCATTGTTATCAAGTCGTTTTTTTTAAATTAAAAAATGTAGAATTAATTAAGTCTAAAATAAGACAATGTATATTGCTTAGATTATACGTATTCTATAATCTAAGCAATGATGTGAGTTCTAAAATTTTGAAGAACTAAATAAAGCGTGATCTAAAATTGCAAATTGCAAAGAAAATTCAATTCCCCCTTTAGAGTTGTATCTACCGAATTCAGATATTGATATATCGTAAGATACACCAGCTTTCCATGCCCCGAACTCCATTACTACCTGTGGTATAATTGCATCATTGAGTCTATACATTAAACCGATTCCAATTTTTTTAGCTTTATTTCGCCCGGTTATTATACTACTTGATCCTACATAGAATTTACCTAATGTACTTATGATTAATTCTCTATGTGGTCCTTGGAAAAATTGATTAACAGAAGCAGTTAAGTCAAATTTATTTTTAACTATGTTTTTTGAAAAACTCAAATGAATTCCAAATTTTGAATATAATTTATCTTCATTACCATTTGAAAAACCTATTTTGGGTTTGTTAATATGGTAGTAGGCTATGCCTCCTTCTAATATCAATCTATTATTACTTCTCCATCTGTGATTACTACTGTTGTATTTGTAATACAGTCCTGTTGAAAAATCCGAATAAAACTTTGATGTACTTTCTTGCTCATTAGAAGGTAAGGCAGTCGAAAATTCTTGTCCAGTAAATTGATTTCCAAAATACAAAGCACTCGAATTAATAGATTTTTGTCCGAGCCCTGCTTGAATGCCTAAAGAGATAATCTGAAACTGGTCAATAGGAAGGATAACTGAAGAGGATAGTGCAATTGCACGCGTTCCTAATTTAGAATCTCCAGCAATATCATTGAAAGCTTGTAAACCAACTCCCATATATACACCTTTTGACATTTTTGGTTTGAATAGATTCATGTCAACAGCTAAAGCCGAAGTGTAATAATTAACATTACTGCTTGTCCATTGATTTTTATGATTTAAACTTATTCTTTCCCATCCGTCAAATATACCAGTAGCACCAGGATTAATTAATAATGGAATTTGACTAGTTTGTGAAAAATGTAGATCCTGTGAATATATTTTAGTTGTAGAACTTAATAGTACTATGATTGAGAGTAAAATTGTTTTCATATCTTATCTTATTACAGTTACATTACCACTAATAACTTCACTAGATCCATCATTTAAATTGACCTCTACTGTATAAGCAAATACACCGGTATTGACAGGTTTAGATTTATATAAGCCGTCCCATAGATATTCATCAGAATCAGTTTTGAATATTACATGACCCCATCTATCTACTAAAGTGAAATTAAACGACTTAACATCTCCACCAACGAATATGTCTAAGTAGTCATTTTGACCGTCATTGTTAGGTGAGAAACCATTTGGAATATGGATACCTGTCATATAATCCCAATCAGTTAGGACTGTAATCGTAACAGAATCACTATTTTCACAAGCATTTGAATCGGTTACATAAAGCATATAGGTGGTAGTTTCACCAGGTGTAACTAAAGTAGTTAATTCTAGGTTATCATCCATATTAGTTATTGGTAACCAATAATAGTTTAATTCAGTCGTTACACCTTCAAGATGTGTAGAATAGCCTAAATCAATAGATTGATCTGATCCCGCATCAACGAGCGGTAAAGGAGTAGTAATGATTTCTATAAATGAAGTGTCATTTGGACAATTATTTAAGGTGACAACTGCTCCAAACCATGTATTATCCACAATAGAGTTTGCAAAAATTGAATGACTTGTTGAATCAATAACTGACCAATTAATTTGATCTGTAGAATAGATCCAGTTAACAATGTTTCCATTATTATTAGCTAAATCAATTAAGCCAGGTGTTGTTCCTGAGCAGATTATTGATAACGCTGTTAAATTACCTGCGTTAGAAGTATCTGTTGTAGTTAATGTTTCATTGGCATTTAGAGTACATCCGTCAGCTAAAACAATTAAAGTTTCATTTCCAGCGCCCAATCCCGTTTGTATATTTGTTGTACTTCCACTTGACCAAGTGTAGGTTGGAGGAGAAGTGTTTCCTGTAACTACTGCAGTGATTTGTCCATTATTTAAACCACATGTAGCATTTATGATTGATAGAGTTACTGTTGGAATAGTTGAAGTAGTTAAAGTCACGTTCTCATTAATTGTACAGCCATCAACTGTAATAACTAAAGTTTCAGTCCCTGCACCTAGTCCGGTTTGTGTAGCTATAGTACTTCCACTTGCCCAGTTGAATACAGGGATCCCTGTGTTTCCAGAGACAACAGCTGTAATTTCTCCATTATTTAAACCGCATGAAGTTTGTATTGTTGTTAAATCTACGGTTGGAATCGCAGAAGCTGTTAAAGTTGTACTTTCATTAAGTGTACAGCCATCAACTGTGATTATTAAAGTTTCGGTTCCTGCACCTAATCCAGCTTGTGTATCTGTAGTACTTCCACTTGCCCATACAAATTGAGGTGCTGCAATATTTCCAGTAACAACCGCTACAATTTGTCCATTATTAAGTCCACATGTAGCATTTGTTGGTGTTAAGTTAACAGCTATAGTTCCAGACGTTCCAGATGCTGTTAAAGTTATATTCTCATTAATTATACATCCATCAACAGTGACTACTAAAGATTCATTTCCTGCGCCTAATCCAGTTTGTGTATCAGTAATACTTCCACTAGCCCAAGCAAATGTTGGTGTGGCTGTATTTCCAGTAACAACGGCTATAATTTGTCCGTTATTTGTACCACAGGAAGGGTTAGTTGGTGTTAAAGTTACACTGGGTGCAGTTGCTGTTAAAGTTTCATCTTCATTAATTACACATCCATCCACAGTAATTACTACAGTTTCATTTCCGGCACCTAGTCCTGTTTGAGTATCAGTAGTACTACCACTGGCCCAAGCAAATGTCGGTGCGGCAATATTTCCAGTAACTACTGCTACAATTTGCCCATTATTTAAACCGCATGATGCATTTGTTGGTGTTAGATTAACGGATATAGAACCGGCAGCTGTTAAGGTTTCATTTTCATTAATGGTACACCCATCTACAGTAACTATTAAAGTTTCGTTACCAGCACCTAGTCCTGTTTGAGTGTCAGTAATACTTCCGCTAGCCCAAGCGAATGTCGGTACAGCAATATTTCCAGTGACAGCAGCTATTATTTGACCATTGGTTAATCCACATGAAGCATTTGTAGGTGTTAAAGTAACTGTTGGCGCATTTTGAACAGATATATAGGTAGCTTTTATTTCTGTATCAGTACCAGATGCATTTGTTGCAGTCAATTTTGCGTCATAATTTCCTATTGACGTAAATGTTACTTGTGGATTTTCTGAATTTGCAGTTGTACCACCTGTAAATGACCAACCTATAGCGGGAGTGATTTCCCAAGTCCAACTTGTCGGAGTATTGGTAGATAAATCATCAAATGTAACTATTTGATTGATACAAGGCGTGACATCATCTAAACTAAAATCAGCAACAGGTACTGCTGTAATTGGATTTGTAATATACACAACATAATCTTCCGCTTGACCATATTCAGGATTTGAACAGGAATTTGGAATAGGGTTAAGGTCGCCTAAAACACGCATTCTCAAATATGTATCTATTGTTGCTGCTCCAAGAGCAGGAATCGTCACATTTTGCGTCATTGCCGTTCCGCCAATTAAGGATTGATTAAATACCTCTTCACCAGGATCGCTAAAATCCCCATTGTTATTATAATCAATCCAAACTTTAACACTATGATTATTAAACCATGTATTTATTGTTAATGGTACAACTTGATTCAATTCAACATAAGCAACTTTCAGACATTCTCCTGTGAAATCTTTATAGCCTCCATCAGTATCGGAAGATGATGTTGGACTATTCAAGTTACTAAAAATTACGCTTGTTATTCCTCCAAATCCGCCAGCGAGACCGGCGGGTAGAGTATTTGGTGTACAGATGGCTGCAATTGGAGCATTAAAAACACCTGTTGGTGGTGTTAAGGCAAGTGAGGTAATCAAGCTTAATCTTGGTCCTTCTAAACATGCTCTCATTCTATCTTTCTGATCGGAAGTGAATTTTATCGGGCATGAAGAGTAATCCATAAAGTTTAATTTAACTTGATCCAAGTTTCCTGCAAAACATGGGTTATTGGTTCCATCTGCAGGGCAAACACTAGCATTTCTCATGTGTGGATCTGTATCAGCACAACCATCACTATCTGTACCTACTATAGTGTTACCAGGACATGCACCACCACCGCCATCACCTTGGAACGTGTGGAATAGAGAAAGAAAGTGTCCCACCTCATGAATAGCTGTAGAATTATCCCTTGGTGCATTTAAATTAAAACTAGGCTGCGCACTAGTTGGGTCATATCCAAAAATAGAGGCCATCATGACTGCCCCATTATATGGGTCTCCAGGGAATGGGAAATTGGCATACCCTTGTGTTCCAAAACCACCATTGTTTCCATCTATTTCAGTAACAATCCAGAAATTCATATATTGATCGGTAGGCCATTTACTAAGGTCTTTAACATCACTTTCTATTGCACCGGGTCCACCAGAACTTACACCGTCTGCAGAGTAGTTTGGAACTCCTGAACCATCTACTCTAACAATACCTGTTGTTGCCATACAATCTGGGTTTCTAACAGCTAACTGAAATTCTATGTTATTGTCTATACTATTTCCAAATGTATTTCTATATGTATTAGTTAAATTTGTAATAGCACTATTGATTTGAGCATCAGATATATTAGTACCTGTGCCTACAGCTTCACCTAAATGAATTATGTGTACAACAACAGGGATGATATAGATGTCACCAGGTGCTTTAATTGAATTGTTAACGCCTATAATATGATCTATTTTATTATTTATGTCGTTAAATAAGTCAGTATTAGTAGACGATTCAGCAAGTTTCCCTGAGAGAACTTGATTAAAGTGACAAGTTTCTGGTGTTACTTGCGCATGTAACGCAGGTAATGTTATTCCTATCGCTAGGAATAGAATAATAATTTTTTTCATGAAATAGTAATAATAGGTTTGTTAAGCGTAAAGCTACTAATTAAATTAATAGTATTGGAGTACTTGATATGTGAATTTTAAAAAAAAACGGTCTTAAACGCCATGCAGTAATACAATAAGATGTTCTTTTTTCTGAATTTAAAAAAACTCAGAATAAACTAATTATGCATTAAATTGAGGGGATTCAATAAAGTTTAAGAAAGTGTTACCACAAAAATATAGATAATGAACATCTTAATTTATTATTATAAATGTTATTAAAATAAATTATTTTGTTTGATGAAAATTATAATTAGTTTTTATATTGAAAATATCGAATACACTACCTTTTGTATTCACTTAATAAAATCCCTGTAGCCATAGCAACGTTTAAAGATTCTGTTTTTCCAAAGTTAGGGATGCTAATTTCTAGATCAACCCCCTTCAATAACTCATTACTAATACCATGTGATTCACTTCCCATAATAAGTGCTGTTTTTGTTGGGAGTTTGGAGTTGTAAATGTTTTCACCATGAATAATAGCAGCTGCTATTTTGTACTTATTTTGTTTTAACTTGTTAATCTCTAAGTCTAGGTTATTAACATAGTAGTTCATTCTATAAACTGCACCCATAGAGGATTGAATTACTTTAGGGTTGTATAGCTCTACTGTTTTTTTGCTGGCAATAATTTGTGTTATACCAAACCAATCAGCAGTTCTAATAATTGTACCTAAATTCCCTGGGTCATTAACGTCTTCTAATACTAATATTAAGTTTTTTTCAGTATAATTAGGTATACTATTTTCTTCCTGTTTTACAACTGCTAATATTTTATTAGCTTTTTTAAAACCTGTAATTCTCTCTAAATCTTTGCTTGAAATTTGTTGGGTTTCTATAGAGTTGGGAATGTGATTAATATCAAAGTCTTCAGTATAATAAATGATTTTTATATCAAACTTAGTTTGTTCAAATAATTCACTAACCATTTTTTCACCTTCAACAACAAAAAGTTTACTATCTTCCCTTTGTTTCTTTGTTTGTAAAGCTTTTAAAAATTTTATTTCATTTTTTGTTAATGACATATCAATTACTCTATTAATCTGATTATTTTTGTAAAGATATATTATAAATGACAAAAAAAGGTTTTACATACTTAATTTTTATACTTTCAACAGTATTTGTATTACATTCATGTAGAGAAGCCAAATATGTTCAAGAAGGGGAATACTTATATAAAATTAAAAAACGTTCGTTCCCTTGGAATCATCATAAAAAAACCATTCATTTTGTCAATGTAAATAAGGACGGTTCAAAAAAGTATAGCAAAAGTGATGATTTAGTTTTTGCTAGTGATTTGTATAATATTATTAAACCGCAACCAAATCGCGTAGTTAAATTATTATTTTACAATTCAATTGATACCGTAAAAATGAATGCCCAAGTTGTTAGAAAAAGAACTAGAATTGAGGGTAAGAATTTTGATAGAGCAACCAGAGAAAATAGAATTAATAAAGAAAGAAACGATAAAGCACATTTGAAAGGCGAAAATACATTTTTTCAAAAGAAAGTGAGACGTAAGAAAATGCGAACTGGATGGAGATACTGGATTGTAAATAAAGCAGGAGAGGTACCAGTATTAGCGGATTCAGTTTTGACACAAAAATCAATTAAACAAATAGAGATATTTTTAGCGAAAAAAGGGTTTTATAATAATAAAATTACTGATACAACCGTTTATGATGTTAAAAAACGAAAGGCTTACAATAGATTTACTGTTTTTACTGGGGAACCATATAGGATTGGTATCGTAAGGTTTGATACACTTTCTGAATATTCAAAATTTAATAAAGAATATACCCGTTTTTTAAGAAAAAATGGAACTGAAATTAATAGAGGTGATTTGTTTGATGCTGATAAATTAGATAATGAGAGAGAACGTTTTACTAAATATTTACGTGATCGGGCTTATTTTAATTTAAACAAAAATTATATTTTTTATTCAGTAGATACTTTAAATAAAGACCATGTAGTTGATGTTTATATAAAGATGAAACCTAAAATGGTAGATAATCCTGACGGGGGTGAAATACAGATTAGTCTTGGTCATAAAGGTTATAAAATTAATGCAGTCACTTATTTTTTAAAGAATAAGGATTCGTTATCGTTCAAAAACTTCCCATTATATAAAGAGCGATTGAAAAAGTTAGGACTTTCGTATACCGTTAATAGTTTTCCTCTATTAGATACTTTAGTGTTTATTGATACCAATTATTATAAGAAAGAAGGGTATGAAAAATTAAGAGCATGTTGGGGACCAAAAGTAGACACCTTAATTGTTCATAAAGGTGTATTTATTTATAATGAGGAAATGATTATTAATCCATACCTGTTAGATAGGCAAAATTTTTTAGAAATAAATAATCCGAATTACAAAAGAGGAGATAACGGTTGGTATAAGGAGTATTATGTAGAACGATCATATAGAAGACTTTTAGGGTTGGATGTATTTGAATCGATAACACCAAATATCCACATTGACCCTCTACAACCATTTGGTAATAGGCTCCAAGTTGAATATCATTTAAAACCGTCTAAAAAACAATTATTTTTAATAGAACCAAGAGCAACAAATTCAAATGGCTTTTTAGGTGTTTCGGCAACGGTAAGTTATACAAACAAAAATCTTTCAGGAGGAGCAGAAAAACTCAAAGTTAGTTTTTCAGGTGGGTTAGAATCACAACCAGCCGTTTTTGATAATAGCACTACTGGGGCAGGGGAATTAGTTCAGTCAAGATCGTTGAATACCTTTGAGATAAGTCCTAAAGTTAGTCTTGAATTCCCAAAATTATTTCCATTACCTGCTTGTTTGCAAAGGACATTGTCTAAACGTCTTTATCCTTCGACAATATTTGATGGTTCATATAATTTTCAAAGGAGAGATGATTTTGATAGAAGCATAACTGAGTTAGGGTATTCATGGAAGTTTAAGGAGGGTAAATCAAAAACAAGAAGTATAAAATGGCAAAGTTTAAACTTTGTTAAGTTAAAAAAGGATCCGTTTTTTGAACAGAAATTGGCGCAGTTAAATGATCCATTTATTCTAAATTCTTATAGTGATCACTTTTCTAATAAATTTCAATTTACACTGGTTAGGAATACACAACGCGTTCAAAATGAAAAAGGAAAATCAAACTACATGTTTGTCACCACTAAAGCTACAACGTCTGGTTTTGTTTTGGATAATATTGGAGTAGGTGTAAATGATACAATTGAAGGTGGAATTAAACGGTTTTTTGGAGTGCCTTTTACTCAATTTTTAGCTCTAGAAACGGATGCAAGGTATTATTTGAAAATAGGAAGAAATAGATCAACTCGATCAATGGCCTTTAGATTACTAGGTGGGATTGGTTATGCTTATGGTAATTCACTATCATTGCCATATGAGCAAAGTGTTTATGCGGGAGGTTCAAATGATTTAAGAGCGTGGGAAGCAAGAACCATAGCTCAAGGTGGTACTCAGACTTGGAGTGATACTTTATCTACTACAACTCAAATTGGAGATATGAAAATGGAGTTGAATATTGAATATCGTTTTCAATTAAGTAGCATGCTTAAAATGGCTTGGTTTATTGATGCTGGTAATATTTGGAAGTTAAAAGATGACCCAGAATCGATAGCTGATGATTTAGCTGTTTTTCGTTTAAACACATTTGTGAATCAAATTGCTGTTGGTGGCGGTTTTGGGTTAAGGCTTGATTTTGATTTCTTTTTAATTAGGTTAGATGCCGCAATTCCAATTCATAATCCATACATGCATGCTGGTGAAAGATGGATATGGGAAGATAGGAATCAATATGATGTTGATTTATTGACAAAACCTGATTGGTATACAAATAGTCTAAGTAATCCATTTTCACCTAGAATCAACATTGGTATTGGTTACCCATTCTAATTAAATTATCCATTATGAAAAAATATTTATTTTTATGTATTACTTTAATGAACGGATTAAGTTTTGCACAATTTAAAAACGTTCAATTGCCAAGACCTAAAAAGGCAACTTACCATTATTCTCAAGTAGAACCTTCTATATTTATTAATCCAAATAATACAAATGAAGTTATTGCTGGTTCTGTAATGAATGATTATTATTACTCTAAAGATGGTGGGTTAACATGGAAATCGAAATCAATTAAATCTAAAACAAGTGGTGTAAATGGTGATCCTTGTATGTTGATTGATAATGAAGGTTATTATTACTATTTTCATTTGTCAAACATTGATGGACAATCATTAATTGGAGGAATGGTTTGCGAAAGATCAAATACGATTAAAGGACGTTTTAGAAAAGAAGGGCATACATTAGTTAATGGTAAATTTCATGATAAAGAATGGGTAGCTTTAAATCCTAAAAACAACCATATTTACATGACTTGGACTCAATTTGATGCTTACGATTCTAAGGATACTACTAAAAGAAGTAATATCGTATTTTCTAAAAGTGTGGATAATGGAATGACATGGTCAATTCCAATTGATATCTCTTTGTACAGTGGAGATTGTCAGGATAATGATTTAACGGCCGAAGGTGCCACGCCATCCGTAGGAGTGAATGGTGAAATTTATGTAGTTTGGTCTAGAGATTCTAAATTATATTTTAATTATTCATTAGATGAAGGTTTGACATGGCTTGAGCAGGAAATTGAAATCTCAAAGCAAGAAATGGGATGGGTGTTAGATATTCCGGGAATATATAGATGTAATGGATTACCTGTTACGGCTTATGATAATTCAACTTCTGAATATAAGGGAACTTTATATGCTAATTGGGGTGATCAAAGGAATGGAGTGGATGATACTGATATATGGTTAAAGAAATCTATTGATGGTGGAATAACTTGGTCAAAAGACATTAAGGTAAATGGTGATGACTCTAAGCATCATCAATTCTTATCTTGGTTAACAGTTGACCAAGTAACGGGTTATGTTTATGTTATGTACTATGACCGTAGAAATAGTAAGTCAATTGAAACTGATGTCTATTTATCAGTATCTAAAGATGGTGGAGAAACATTTAAAGATTACAAGGTTAGTGAATCTTCATTTATTCCAAATAAAGAGGTGTTTTTTGGTGATTATACTAATATATCAGCTCATAATGGAGTGATAAGACCTATCTGGACACGATTGGATAATACAAAGATTTCTCTCTATACTGCTATTATTAATCAAAATGATTTGAAATAACAATTATTCATTCAAATCCCAATTGTATTCTTTGTAGGTGATTGTAGCTGTTGAATTTATTTTAGTTGGTGTATATTTATTTAAATAGTCAATAATTGAAACTCCAAAATCTGCTGCATACCATTCAAATAGTTTAGAAATTTCAACCGTATTACTTGATATGGAATTTTTTGACCCATTTATAAATGCTGTTGTTTGTGTAGTTAATTGATCATTTAATTTATCAGCAGTGAAAGCTGAATTCATTATTTTCGGACAAGAAATGGCTGCACAATTAATAGCAAAGTGGATTCTTGGTTCATTAAAACGTGGTCTAATGATATCATTTTCTATTTGATTAAGTGTGTATGGTTTTCCAGAAATGCTGACAACCTTTTTATCCCAAGGTTTACCATTATTAATAGTTGTAATAGAGGTAATAGGATAGTTTTCAATTATTAACTTTACAGTAGCTACATTATAAATATTTATCCAGTAAGCCAATTTTTCATTTTTACTCCATGTAGATTGGTCAGAAAGTGATTCTAAAGTTGTAATATATGCTTCAATCTCATTTAGGTTTGACTTCATGTTTGGGTAATTCACTTTACCAGAAGAGCTTACATTACTTTTTAATATAGAATTCCATAAATCATGATTAGGAGTAGTAGAAAGGTTTTCAGGTGTTGATTCCGCTGTCTTAATTTCATTTTCTATTGTTGTTAGTTTTGTAATGTTAATGGCTTGAATCATTTCATTTGACTGAATTTGAACTAAATCTTCTTTTAAAACGGATTGATTTTTAGTGATTTGTTCAATTGTAGTATCAAGATTAGCTTGGGAGGTACTTTTGTCAATTTTTTGTTTTGTTTGAATAATACCAAAATTCTTTGTAATAGATACTTTTGTGTCTTTTTCTTGAAAAGTATTACTAGTATCTGTTTGATATGTGCGGCTGAAAATTAATAAACTTATGGTAATAAATAAGATACTATTTTTCATAATTATTTTTTATACAAAGTAAATGTAATCTTTTAAATTTAATGTCAAATAGTTGACATAGGTGTTTAATGATCAGTATACTAATTTTATAGTTCAAAGAAGTTAATTAAAAGTTAACACTATCTTTGTTTTATGGATTTAGAAAAGAAACTTTGGTATTTTAACGATTTTAATATGTTTTCTGTTTTATCAGATAAAGAAAAAATGCAAATGGGTAAAATGGTTGTTGATAAAGAATCGTCTAAAAAGGAAATAGTTCATTTTAGTGATGATTCGGCCGATAGAATATATTTTCTAAAAAAAGGTAAAGTCAAAATTTCTAAATACTCATCTGAAGATAAAGAAATGATACTTTCCATTTTAGGTCCAGGCGAAATATTCGGAGAAACTGGTGTCATGGGGGAAAAGGCATATGGTACTGTTGCTGAAGTTATAGATGATGCTATTATTTGTTCACTTACAATTGGTCAATTAGAAGGAATGTTAAAAATGAATCCAGCTTTTAATTTTTCTATTACAAAATTAATTGGATTGCGTTATTTAAAAGTACAATCTAAATTAGAATCTTTAGTGTTTAAAACGGCTCCTGAAAGAATTAGAGGGTTTATCAAGGAGATGGCAGATCAACATGGTAAAACATTGGCAAACGGTACTGAAATTGTAGTAAAGTTAAGACTTAAGCATGAAGATATTGCTAAACTAACTGCGACTACTCGTCAATCAGTAACGACTGAATTAAATAGGTTAGAAAAAAACGGAATAATTTTATTCGATAGAAAACGAATTTTGGTTAAGAATTATTCTCAATTATAGGTCTTATTTGTTTACAGTCAATGGTGTAAACATAATCAATTTCGTGTATTTTAGGTTTTATTGAAAATGCAATATACAAACCAGTAAAAGTTGTATAGTTGATACTATCAATGTTTATTAAGTGGGTATGATTATTGATATTCAACAAGTTTTGATAAATTTGAATTTTCATTGAAAATTTCTCGCAGTTTAATTGTAGTTGAGGGATAATAATTAACTTTTAATTATACGGAAACTACTTGCAAATTATACACGCCTTTATTTTATCTTGTTTTAAATAAGGTCCTTTGAAGTTATCATCTTCAAAAAAATGAATTTTCTTCTCATGTCTAGAATTTGTGAGTTGTCATCTTTGTTTTCAATTTTAGCCCGATTGAATTGGTTAAGGTGAATTTTCGTTAAGACTCTATCTGAAGCCAACATAATTTGTAAAGTTTATTTTTCTGATTTCAAAATGTTCGGTGAATTTATAATCAATTGTATCATTTCTTTTAACGAGTTAATGTAGTAGAATGAATCATTTTTATGAATTTATAAAAACAAAAGGCAATTTAACAACTAGAACCAAGTTCAAATCTTGAGGAGTCATTTTGAGTATATGTTGAATTGTTACCTATTATTCTATTGGATGGATTTAGGTAAGGATTAACAGTTTGATTTGATGAATTACCATAATTACAATGTTTTCATTTAAATTATATATCGTTACAAATCCTGTTAAGTATTGAAGAGACTAGCAGATGTACGAATAAAAAATAATATAGAAAGCAAACTAACCTTAATTATTTCAAGCTGGCTATTACTAATTAAATAGGTCGTTCATACTGTTCTATTCTGTTGAAAATAAACTCTAAACATAAGGGAATGATATCCTAATGATACCTATGTGATAACCATCTAAGCTGCTTCATATTCGTAAAGTTATTATTAATATACTACATTTGTAGGAGTTCTTATTTTTCTATATAAATAATTTCGGATCAACTTTTTGTTTGAATCTTATTAAATAGTAGAAGAATTAATAGTATATATAAGATAATAGTGTTTCTTTTAAATTGAATTAAGAAAACTAAAATGAAAAAAATGAAAAAAATGAAAAAATTATTACTAGCTGGTATTTTGCTTGCTTCCTTTTCAGGGAAATCGCAAGATACGACTATTGTTCAGACATTAACTTTTGATAGTACAGGGAGAGCTTATACATTTACTTTTCCTGATGACTCTCAATCCTATAGAAAAGTATTAATGCAATATAGAATGCGTTGTACTGGCGGATTAGTTTCTAATGGATCTAATACAAATTTAGGTTGTGGTGAATGGGATTACAGTTGTAATACGTTTTTAACTGACTCAACTAAAACGGATTCTATTAAATCAACACATCCTGATTTTATTGTATCTGGATTTACAGGAACAACATTTAATTATACATCTCAACCAACTTATACGTATTACCAAAGTACACAGCAAGATGTGTCTTATACAACTGTTAATTCAGAAACTGAAGGTGTAATTGGAACTGGTGCAAACGCATCTAATTTTCCATTTGATCTTTCAACTGAACAAGCAAAAACTCAATATTTAATAACTGCAACAGAATTATTAAATTCTGGATTAATCGCTGGTGACTTAACAGGTTTAAAGTTGGATATATCAAGTTTAGGAAGTGATATTAATAATTTGAGAATTAACCTAAAGTCTACACCAAAGACTTCATTAAACTCAAACACTCCTGATGTAGATGGCTTTTCTACTGTATATTACTTAAATACAGCTTTTACAGCGATAGGAGATCATCAGTTTAACTTTTTTAATAACTTTAATTGGGACGGAGTAAGTAATGTAATAGTTGAAATTATTTACAATGGAAATGTAGGTACATCAAGTGATGTTGTCTCTGAAAGTCTTTCAAATCATGGTATTAGTTCTAATGGAGATGATTTTTCTATCGATTTTTCAGCTTCACAAAATATTTCTTTAGCTAATCCTTTTCCAACTATTTCAGAGGAAATTACTATTTCTTTTTGGTCTTTTGGATCTTCTGATTTACCACATAATACGAGTATATTTGAAGCTACAGATGGTAATAGTGTTAGACAATTAAATTTACACTTACCTTGGGAAAATGGATCTATCTATTGGGATTGTGGAAATGATGGTACAGGATACGATAGAATTAATAAAGCAGCAAATGCAGATGACTTCAAAAATCAATGGAATCATTGGGCAGTTACAAAAAACACAACGACAGGTGTAATGAATATTTACTTGAATGGTGTACTTTGGCATTCAGGCTCAGGTAAAACAAAATTAATTGACATTAATGAGTTTATGATTGGTTCAGCTGTTAACGGTAATTATAAATATAACGGTCAAATTGATGAGTTTAGAGTTTGGAATATAGAATTATCTGCTACAGAAATCAACGATTACATGTATAAAACTGTAACAGCTGCACATCCAAATTATTCAAATTTAATGGCTTATTATACGTTTAATCAGGGGGCTGGGTCAGTATTAAATGATGAAGTTGGTAATCATGATGGCGTAATAAATAATGGTGCTGTTTGGACAAAAAAGTCAGGAGAGAATTTGTTCATGAATTATACTGATTTAACAGAACGTCCAAATTTTAAAATCCTACAAGGAGATTATGTTACAAGTATTATTTCTACTGATGTAATAGACTCAACTTTGAATGGTATGAATTCAATTGTAGAATATACTGTAGTTGGAACTGATTTAGTTGAACTTACAACTATAACAGGATATGAATCTGGTGATATGCCAATTTATAATGAGTTAGGTGTTATTGTTGGAACTGTTACTGTTCCTTTAGAAAATACGGTTACTATTGGTTCTTTGGATTATTACAATAAACTTCCTTCAAAATTGGAATTGATGTCTTTTGTAACACCTTATGGAATTGGTTTAGATTTAGGACCTGAAGGTGTAATGTGGGAATTTGATATGACTGATTATTTACCAGTGTTAAAAGGTGATAAATATTTAAATGTTGAATTTGGGAATTATCAAGAAGAATTAGATATTAGATTTTTATTTATTGAAGGAACTCCTACTAGAAATGTGATTGATATTCAAAATATTTGGAGAGCAGGAAGAGGTGGTATTACGTATACTAGTCTTATGAATGATAGTAAGTTTGAACCTAGAGATGTTGTCTTAAATCCAGCATCTGAGATGTTTAAGATTAGAGCAGCTATTACAGGTCATGGACAAGAGGGGGAGTTTACACCAAGAACACATTACTTTGATATAAATGGTGGTACTAATGAAGTAGAGTGGCAAGTTTGGAAAGCATGTGGTCTTAATCCAATATTTCCACAAGGTGGTACTTGGGTTTATGATAGAGCAGGATGGTGTCCAGGAATGGCTACTGATATTAAAGAATATGAAATTGATCCTACAACCATTTCAGGAAATACAGTAAATATTGATTATGGTGTAACTGCAGGTTCTGGTGATTCTAGATATATTATTTCTCCTTTATTGGTACAGTATGGTTCGCCAAACTTTACGAATGATGCATCAGTTATTGATATTATTAACCCTGGTAAAAAAACAGAACATTTAAGAGAAAATGCAGCTTGCGTTAATCCTGTAATTACGATTCAAAATACGGGTTCTGCTGAATTAACTTCATTAAAAATTGAATATAAAGTGTCTGGTGGGACGGTTGAGTCGTTTATTTGGACAGGAAATTTAACATTCTTGAAAACTGAAAAATTAGAGTTACCAATCTCTGGAAACGGATTTTGGGCTGGTGATGATTCAGACAAAATTATTGTTACAGTAAGTATTCCAAATGGAGTTGCAGATGAGAGTGTTGATAATAATACATTAACTAGTTCATTTGATTTTCCAGATTGGTATGGAAAAGGATTTATTATACACTTAAAGGCGAATAACAATCCACACGAAAATAGTTATGTAATTAAAGATGTACAAGGTAATGTAGTTCATACTTCGTCTGGTTATGCTGCAAATACGCAATATTATGATACGATTGCTTTACCTTCAGGATGTTATACTTTAGAAGTAACAGATTTAGGTGAAAACGGATTAAATTGGTGGGCTGCTGCATCTCAAGGTGCTGGATATATGAAACTTAAATCTATTATTACAGGTTGGACAATTAAGACATTTGAACCTGATTTTGGTGCTGGTTTTAAATATGGATTTACTATTGGTGAACCAGTTAAAATTGAAGAAACTGAATTATCTCCTCTTGAGTTTACTTTATATCCGAATCCAACATCTGACAGAATATTCTTATCTTTAAATGGATTAAATTCTAATGTCTTAGAAGTTAAAATTACAGATATCTATGGGAAATCTCACTATGTAAATAATTACAATACAACATATAATATGGAATTTGATGGAAGTGTTGATGTTTCAAATTTTGCAAACGGAGTTTACTTTGTGGAAGTAGTTTCTGGAAATAAGAGAATGACTAAAAGAGTAATTGTAAGTAAATAATAATTAGTGTTTGGATGAAAAAAGCTCTTGATTAAGTATCAAGAGCTTTTTTTTTAATTATAAATATAAGAATCGAAATATATCAGTACCTAATCCTTCTTTTTAGTCTGAATATATTCTTTCTATGAATAGTGGTGTAACCTGGATAAACAATCTTCTCTTATTTTAAATCTACCTGCTGTGGTTAGATAAATTAGTCATTAATTCTACTGAATAAAATAAAAATAATGAATAACATATACAAATTAAGTGTTTTACTTTTGATTCTAACTTGGAAATTGTCTGTATTTTCTCAAGGCTTAAATGGTACTTGTCCTGGTAATAATTATGTAGTTCTTTTTGAAGATTGGGAATTTACGGCTATAGATCCGTTTCTTTTACCTGGAACTACATATCAAAATAGCCCGCAGACACACGGTCCTTTGAACGGTAGTAGACATCTTTATTTGAATTTTGTTAATGGATCTACCGGTTTAGTTTACGATAGGTTATTTCAAGTTTGCCCAGGTGTTCCGTTTGAAGTGACGTGCTGGATGCATGATACTTGGGGCGGTACTTATGATGTCACACTCGAAGTATATGACGGTGTAACTTTATTAAACTCTCAAGTACTAACTGGTAATGGTCCTTACTTTCAGTATTCCTCTGGTGCTCTTACTTCTGTCTCAGCTAATATAAGTTGGAAGCTTTCAAACAATAGTTCTACGATTGGTAATAATGATTTTGCTATGGATGATTTACAAGTCTCTCAATGCGACTGTGATGGAATAACGGCAAACTTTTCAATGAATGATACGACTATATGTGCTGGAGAAACTATTACTTTTTCTGATAGTTCTTTTATTGACCCTACAATATGGAATTGGACATTTAATGGGGGGGATATAACATCAGCTAATACGCAAGGAACGCATGATATCACATTTAATACACCGGGTATTTATGATATTATTTTGTCTGTTAGTAATGGGACTGAAGTAGATGATACAACTTTGCAGGTTGTCGTTAGTGGTTATCCTACACTTGATGCTGGGATCAATGATACAATATGTGTAGGTGAGAATTACACATTAACAGCAATCATTTTAGAAGGGGATGCAACTGTTCCTGTTTGGGATAACGGAGTTATTGATGGTGTTCAATTCACACCAATTGACAGTATGATGTATTATGTAACTTCTAATATTAATGGATGTGAAAGCATTGATTCAGTAAATATAGACCTAACAGAAATACCAGATTTGATTATGCCTTTAGATTTTGCTATTTGCGAAGAAGAAGATACCTTACTAAATGCAACGACTACAACAGCTAATGCAATTATAACTTGGGATAATGGTGTTGTAAATAATCAACTGTTTACACCTTTATTCACAACAGTTTATACTGCTACGTCAACTCTAACTGAAGGAACTGTTACGTGTACGTTTACTAATCAAACAGAGATAACAGTTAATATAATACCAACTATTAATGCAGGATTAGATGCAGCCATTTGTGAAGGTGAGAATTACATATTAACAGGAGAAAATCCTGACGGTGCCATTTTAATTTGGAATAATGGTATAAATGATAATATTCAATTTTCGCCACTAGACAGTTTGCAATATATAGTTTTGGCTGAGTTAAATGGATGTATAAATATGGATACAGTAATCATTGATGTTAATCCAAACCCTGACTTAAGTGTACCTTTAGCTATTACAATTTGTGATGAAGAAAATGTAGTTCTAAACGCTACGTCAACGAATACTCTTGACTTAGTTTGGGATAATGGTGTTGTCAATAATCAGGTGTTTACGCCTTTAAATACAACTTTATATGCGGTAACTGCTACGATCACTGTGGGGGGGGATATTTGTACAACTACTGGAACAACTATGGTTACAGTGAATCCAAATCCTACGGTTGACGCAGACGGTAGTGGTGCTACTTTTATTACATTATGTGAAGGGGATAGTTATGTACTAACAGCTGATAATCCAAATAATGGTGTTCTAACATGGACTAATAATGTAATTGATAATGTGTCATTCATCCCAACGGATAGTTTAATGTATTATGTTATTTCTAATGTAGATGGTTGTATTGGTTTGGATTCAATTATAATAGATGTTGTAGATAGTCCGATAGCAAATGCGGGTTTAGATCAAACAATTTGCATAGGAGATTCTGTATTGATGCAAGCTACTTCGAACCAAGTTTTAGCATCTATTAATTGGGGTCAAGGTATTGTGAATAATACTTTTATTTACCCCCTAACTACTCAAATTTATTATGTGACTACAAGTTTAGGGAATTGTACTTCCACTGACGAAATGACTATAACAGTGGTGAGTTTACCGGATGCTGGTTTCAGTTTTAATCCTAACCCAGTGACAATTGAAGATACTGAGTTAGAGTTTACACAGCATAATTTATATGATGGAGAACTATATGATTGGAGTTTTGGAGATAATATGTCATCAAGTTTAGATTCACCAATTCATATTTACCCTGAAATAGCGGGTTTGTCTTATGAAGTAAAATTGATAGTAACAGATAGTATTGGTTGTATTGATTCGTCAAGTACGCAGGTTACTATTTTTGATGTATTAATATATTATATACCAAATGCGTTTACACCTGATGGCGATACGTATAATGAAACATTTCAACCTGTATTTACATCAGGATTTGACCCTTATGATTACCATTTAGTTATATTTAATCGTTGGGGAGAAACCGTTTTTGAATCATATAATGATCAAGAAGGTTGGGACGGAAGTTATAATGGTGGAAATGCTCCTGACGGTGTTTATGTTTGGACAGTTAAATTTGGAGAAATATTGTCAGATAAAAAGTACAACGACAAAGGAATAGTAACACTAGTTAGATAAGATAGGTTTAATTTTTATAAATTACAAAGGCTTATTTTAAATTGTTAAGTATGTCGTCTTTTGAATAATGTAACCAACTCTAATGTCTAATTCTAAGTTGACTTATTTCAAATTTATATTATTTCGCTTGTAATTTATATATATATATAAACTTTAACTATTTAATTCTAACTTTGTAGCTTTACTATTGCTCATTTTGTAACACTATTTATTTTAATTGAAATGCAAATAAGAAAAACGACAAAGCTAAATCTTGACAGCAGACTGCCGTTAACTTGTACAAGAATTGGTACGTGTTGCCATGGAAATCAAGTTTTAGTTAATCCATGGGAGTTGTATTTTATTTCTAAGAAGAAAAATATTACGCCAAAACAGTTTCGTGATTTGTATTGCGATTTTGGTGGTATTCGCTTAAAATTTAATGGTAATAAAGATACGCGTGGAAAAAAAGCATGTAGCCAGTATGTTGATAATTTTGGTTGTAGCGTGCATTTAGGTCGACCTTTGGCTTGTCGCTTATTTCCTTTAGGACGTCAAATTCAAAATAATAAAGTTAATTACATTCATGAGGGAGATTCATTTCCATGTTTAGATGGATGTTCTGAAGTTTTGAATTTACCCAAATTAAGCGTTGGTGAATATATTGAAGGTCAACAAACCAAAACTCATGAGTCTGCACAAGACGCATATCTTGAAGTGATGCAAAATTTAGCCGATATTGGATTTGAATTGTTATTAGATTCAGGTCTGTCTGAGTCTGGAGATACAAAAACACTTCAGATGTGGCGAGTTATGAGTACTGAAGAACCAGATTTACTGGTGAAACGGATAGGTGCAGAATGGATGGATTATTTACTAATTCCAAAAATAACGGTAAATGATAACGATTCTATTCTGTTTATAGAGAGGCACAATGAATTACTTCAGTTTGAAATTCAAGACAAGTTTAGCGAAATAAAAACAATGCAAGAGTTTCATAAAGCTTCTTTAACCGTAATGGGGTTAGCTATACATTTAGCGAGAGCTACGGGAGCAAATCCTGAATATCTAACTGAATACTGGATTGAAACAGCTAAAGAATTTGGAGCTAATGAGTAGTTAGAAATTTGTATATGTTTTTATATTAATTGGAAGTGGATACTTTCAATTTATACTATTTTTAAGAAGTGATATGTTTATTCTAAAAAATAAAGTGCAACTTTGAAGAAATTGATTTTGAATATAGAAGAAATTATGAAGTGTACTTTAAAAAAAACAGTTAGTTTATTTTTTGTTTTATGGATGTGTTCTTTGAATGCTCAACTCAAACTTGATGGGGAATCAAAGAAGTTAAGAACAGTAATGATCAATTTTAAAGAACAAAATAATTATGATTCCACTATGTTTTATTGGGAGAAACTTAATGTTTTACTACTTAAAGAAAATAAGACAGAATATGATCTATTAACAAAATCAGATCTGTTCTGGCTTTCAAATCATTTCAGAAAAGATTTGAAAACGCTTGAGGCAGCTTTAGATTTACATACTGATTTTTCAGAAGGTATTTATGCTGAAACTAGTTCAGGATTTTGGGTAGTATCTAAATATTTATCAAGCTATATGTTAAGGTTTGAAAATTATAATAAAGCGTTAAGGTTTTTATACTTTTACAAAAACTCCAAATATTATACTAAAGGATCACATAATGAAGTGGATTTTCTAATTGCAAATGTGTTAATTAAAAAAGGGGAAGTGGATTCTGCATTGGTATTAATGAATACTTTTCTTAAGGAGGCTACTGAGTTTAATTTTGAGGAGCAGGGTTTGATTAGTGTATATAATCAATACGGATTGATCTGTAGTAATGCAGGTGAGTTTGAAAAAGCGATCCCTTATTTCAGAAAGGCTATTTTTGAAATTGATTCATTAAAGGTTCGTATTGCTTTAAAGTCTGTTTTAACAGGGAATATTGGTTTTTGCTATTATAAGTTAGGTCAATATAAAAAAGCATATCAAATGTTAGAGTATGATGCGTTAGAGTGTAAAAGAATAGGGGAGTTTGGATCATATTTTCAGGCCATGTTAATTATGGCTAAAATTGATTTAATAGAAAAAAGAAATAATTCAGCTTTTAAAAAAATAGACTATTTATTGAATACTAACCTGTTTGAATTAAAATTTTCTCAAAAAAAAGACTGTTTTGATATTTTATTAGAAATTTATGAAAGTCAAAATAGTTTAAAAAAATCTCTTAGTTTATTGAAAAGAATTAAAGTTAATAATGATAGTCTAGTTAGTATGAATAAAAGAGACTATACTAATTATATTGCTTTAAATTCAAAATTACTTTTTGTACAAGCAAAAAATACCATGGCCATAGAAGTGTCAAAGAAGGAACAGGAAAAAATGTATTTATTAAATGAATTAAAATTAAAAGATCGTAATAATCTATATTTAGTTTTAATACTGATATTAATTGTGTTGTCTTCAATTATTACATTTAGAAAAAGTATTCGTGAGAAGAAACAAAGTAGGCTGATTCGAAATCAGGAAATGGAAATTATTGATCATAAGCTTAAAATTGAATTTGAACAGAGAAGTTTGTTGGAGATAAAAGTAAAACAAAGAAATAATAGAATAAACCATCAGTTATTAGAGTTGGAATCTAAAAAATTTGCTGCTGAAAAAATAATAGATAATTTAAAGAATACTACAAGTTTATCAAATTCTGAATTGGTTTCTGCTAAAATTTTTATCCAGAATGAATTAGAAGTCAAATCTATTAGTGATCAGGTACATTCCTTTATTGATGATATAGGTAATGATTTTGTTGAGAATATTAAACGCGAGCATAATTCTTTAACGGATAAAGAAATTAGATTATGTGTAATGGTATCCTTAAAACTATCAAATAAGGAAATAGGAATAAGTCAAAGTTTAACGACTGCAACAATTAAAAATAATAAGAATAGATTGAAAAAGAAGCTGGATTTAACAGGGGAACAACCGTTAGTTGAGTATTTAAGTCAATTTATATAAATGTTGTTTACTATTGAAGTATTATCATAACATTACCATAGTATTAGTGCTATGATAACCTAACGATACCTTTATGGAATTGTATATTTGGTAGAGTCGCGGTATTTTTGTCGGATGAAATTTAAAATACTCTTTTTATTAGGTGTGACGTTTTGCATCAGTAGTGTGTCGCTAGCTTTTACAGTGGATAATACATATGGTGGAGGTGATATTTCTTCGAGTTATGGTGGTTACATCCCAGGTTGTAGTGATGCTGCTGAATTATCTGTACTTTTGCCTGCAGGTGGTCCTTGGGTTGTTACTTCTGTTGAAGTTACTTATGATTTTGAAACTTCAGCAGGTGGTTATATGTCAGAGCAATACTCTCGTTTGTATTGTCAAAACACTATGCTTAATGAAATTGGTCCAGATTCGGACTATTATAGAGGGACTGGAACTTTCGGAACTCAAACGTATAATAGATCTGCTTCAAATATTGCCAATGGTCTGTATGTTGGATTAACAAATCTTACTTTTGAATTGCATGCATATAGAACATGGGGTGATAATGGACTATGTAATACTTTAGTGAATAAAATAAAAGATGATTCTTGGGAAGTTATTGTTACTTATGAATTAGCAGTTCCAATGAGTTTTGTAGATGCAAATACATTTCAAGCCTCTACAGCAACTGTTGGGAATTGTAAAGGTTCTGCTGAAATTTTAAGAATCGAAGTAGAAACTTCAGATATTATGACCCCTTTGTCAGTTACAGATTTAAGTTTAACAACTTTAGGAACTACGGATTTATCTGAAATAGCAGCTTTAAATGTGTATTATACAGGAACGAGTAATACATTTTCAAATGCCAATTTATTTGGTACAGCAGTTTCGCCTGGTGCTGTTGAAGTTGTTGGAGGGGTTCAAGTTTTAGAAACAGGTATTAATTATTTTTGGGTTGAATATACTCTTATTACATCAACAACAGCAACTAATACTTTGGGGGGTACGTGTACTAATATAACTGTAAATAATTTTAATGAATCAAATTCAACACCTAATCCAGGTGGAAGTAGATTAATTGTTGATTGTATTCCTTCTCCTGGTGGGGTTGATGTTGAGCAAGTATGGCTTACATCAGAATTAGGAGTAGCGGGTGCAAGCCCAGTAACTGGTTGGACGAATCAAGGAGAAAATACTTCAGTGACAACTTTAACAGGTGGTGTTGGTTCTCAATTAAATGTGAATCAACCTAATCTTAACTTTCATGACGGTGTCCAGAATGGTGGTGGGTATGCTGGTGCTTTTAAGCAAACCTTTGGTCCTAAAACTAATTTATTGAGTAATGAAATTACTATGTTTGTTGTTACTGATGGTGGACAAGATTTAACGTTGTCTTTACATACGCACTCGAGTAGTACAAATCAATATAGGTGTTTTGGGTTTAGAAATTCAAACCTTGGTAGTGTTTATAGTGCAGGGGGAGTTAATAACTTTTATAATGGTTCTGCAACAAATGAAAATATGAACATTTATGGTATGCGTGGAGCGTCAAATTCATCAGGTGAAAATACAAGTAATGGGTTTAAGTCTACTGTTGTTAATGTGGGTGCGTTTACAACTATAGTAAATGATTACGAAATAGGAGTTGGATTTTGGCCAGGTTATGGTCATACTCAAAATACGACTGAAGCTATTATTTGGAATAAAAAATTACCGGCTATAGAATTTCATATTGTCGAATCATATTTAGCCATAAAATATGGTGTTACATTAGGTGTTAATGGTGTTAGTATGGATTACAATTCTACTTCAAATGCCGTTATTTGGAATGCTGTTACTAATAACGGGTTTGCTTGGGATATTGCTGGGATTTCAAGAGACGATAATGCTATTCTTGATCAGAGAAAATCTCATTCAGTGAATGGTACTAGTACCACAGTTTTTAACGATATTGTTACTGTTGTGAATGGAACGGATTTTACTAATCCTTCATTAATGTCAGATAAGACTAGTTTTATGTGGGGGCATAATAATGGCCCAACGGTTAATACAGGTGTAATTGTTAATTATCTAACTGATAATGGGGAAACTATTCAAACTATTTTTCAACGTCATTGGAAAGGGCAGGAAACTGGAATAGTTTCAGATGTGATGTTAGAATTTGACTTGTCATTAGTTATTGGAGTTGATGCTATATTGGGCAATAACGATTTAGCTAATTTAAGATTATTAGTAGATGAAGATGGTGATTTTAGTAATGGTGCAACGGCATATTCTCCAATTTCATTTGACAATACAACTAATATAGCCTATTTTCAAACTGACTTTACGCCAACAGATGGTAATAATTTAACTCAAAATAATGGATTCTTTTTCACATTAGGTTCAACCAACTTTTCGACAACACCTCTTCCTATTCAGTTAGTTTCTTTTTCAGGAGAATGTAATAAATCATTAACATGGCAAACTATGTCTGAGACTAATAATGATTATTTTACAGTAGAGAAGTCTTCTGATGGACTGAACTGGTACCAAGTCGCTAAAATAAATGGTAATGGAACAACTAGTTCAATACATAATTATTCTTTTAAAGATACTGAAGATAACAATTACTTGACTTACTATAGATTAAAGCAAACTGATTTTGATGGAATAACAGCTATTGTAGGTCAAACTAAAGTGGAATGTGAAAATAATAAGCCTATTATTTATCCAAATCCATTTAATGACGAATTGTTTATTAACTTTAAAACAGAAGGTAAATATCTTGTGAGTGTAAGAGACGTTTTAGGACGTATTATTTACAGTGAAGAATTCATTGAAACAAATTCAAGTGTTCACTATTTGGATTTAAGTCACGTTTTATCAAAAGGACTGTATTACGTTTCAATTCTACAGAATGAAAAAACAATTTTGTTGAATGAGAAAATAGTAAAGAATTAAAATAGATTAATAATTTAATAACAAAGGGGGATTGATAGAATCAATTCCCCCTTTATTCTTTCTAGAAAATCAGAAAACATGTATTCCACTTTGTCAATATTTGGTTCGTTTTATATCATTGTAACTTTGTTAGTGTTGTCAATAATTAAAGCGTAGGATCACAAAAAAAGGAGTAGTATCTAAATCAAATTTGACCAAATATTGGGTGCGAAAAATAAGTATTTGTTAATATTTTTAGAAAAATCATTTTTGAGAAAAAAATATATAATGCTATAAATTTATTACAATATCAGAATTGGTTGATATTAACGTTTTAATCACTAATCGTGTAAATAGATAATCTCTTAATGATTAGATATATTCCATTATTATTGTTATAGTGAGGTCTAAAGGTGAATATGACGTTTTCATATTAAACGTAGCGGTTTACTTAAAATTATCAAATAAGTACATTCGAATAATTGAAAGTTAAAAACTATAACGATAAATGAAATGAGAACAGGTGTGAGATAACTCTATTTGACTGGTTTGTATATGTTAATGAGTATTTAAATTGACTAATATAAGTGTTGTTTATTATTAAAGTAGTAATATCATGATACCCTAATGATACCTTTCTGTGGTTATCTTTTATTAATGATTTTGTATATTTGTTTATACAATATATAATATTATGAAGTTAAAATTTATTACATTATTAGTTTTTTTAAGTGTACAAATAGTAATTTACAGTCAGTCGATTACTTCATTGGATTACGGGTTTGATATAGAAACAGTTGAGAATAATACTGTTCAAGTTTATTGTGGTGGTGGAGCAACGCCAGCTGTTTCTGTTACCCTACCTGCAGGAGGACCTTGGGTGGTTACTTCGGTTGATGTTGTTTATAGTATGACAGCTGCTAATGGAGCATGGATGTCTGAACAATTTTCAAGTTTGTTTTGTGTTAATTCAGGACTTTCCGAGCTTCAGGTGACTGGAGGTGGGACGAATAATGAAGGTACTTTTGGTTATAATAGGCCTGGTCTTAATATTGCTAATGGTGTTTATAATGGTGGTGATGTGTTGACTTTTAATATGTTATTGAGTAGAGATTGGTCAGGTGGGTTAGGAACAGGATGTATGACTGACTATAATAAACTAGACAATGATACTTGGCAGGTAACAGTGAATTATGAATTAGCAGTTCCAATGACATATATAGGCTCAACGACTTCACATCCAGTATTGAATAATATTGAAAATTGTGCTACCACCGCTAATTTACTTAAGATTGAAATAGAAACAACTGGAACAATAATTCCTTTAAATGTTTCAACTTTTAATTTATCGACAACAGGAACTACTAATGTTGGAGAAATAAACGCAGTAAATGTATATTATACTGGTAATTCTAATAGCTTTAGTGATGGTAATCTTTTTGGAACAGCTGGAAGTGGTGTAGCTGTTACAGGTTCTCAGGATTTAGTAGAGGGAATGAATTATTTTTGGGTTGAGTATGGTTTAACTCCTACTTTAACGAATGGAAATACATTTGATTGTGTATGTACAACTATTGATATTCAAAGTAATTTAGAGATTCCAATAGACGCTACTCCAAATGTATCAAGAACAGTAAGTGGCTGTAATCCGGCGCCAGGTGGGCTTGGTATTACGAATTTGAGTGCATGGTTTAAAGCAGGGGATGTCACGGCTGGTGACTTGACAACCTGGAGCACTTCATATCCAATAGGAGGAGCTTCTGTTGTACTGACTGACGGTTCGGCTCCGTATGCTCAAATTTCTGAAACACCAGTAAATGATATTTTTAATTATCATTCAGCTGCAGATTTTGATGGTAACAGTTCTGCAAATCAAAAAATGATATCGAATAATAATGCGTTAAATTTATTAACAAATCAAAATGTTGGTGCTGAAGGTACATTTGTTACAGTGTTTTCTAGAGCGTCAATTCCTGTGAATGATGATGGGATTGTTACTTATAAAGATGGCCAAGATGGAATTCAATTACGGTCTTGGGGAAGATTAGCTTTAGGAGATAACAACTCTACTAACGGAACAAGAAATTTCACAATTAATCCAGTGTTACATCCATGTATTATGGGGTATAGTGGAAATAAGTCAACTGCCACCTCAATGTTTGGAGTTCAAAATGATTTAGAAATTACAAATTCATCAGCTTCTTGTGCATTAATGAATCAAGGGTTAACATTTGGAGCGAAACGAAATAACGCAACGACTTTTAATGAATATTTTGATGGGTTTATTTCTGAGGTGATTTTTTTCAATACAACATTAAATGTTGCAGATTTAAACAAGGTGAATTCTTATTTGGGAATAAAATATGGTATAACTTTAGAGAATACAGGAGGAGGTATTCAAGGCGATTATGTTTCACCAAGCGGTAACCTAATTTGGGATGCTTCACTAAGTGATACATATCATAATGATGTTATTGGAATAGGGAAAGGTCTTAACCAAGCGTTAGAGCAAAAGCAATCACATTCACTTGACGATTCGTTAAGGATTTATGTCAGTACATTACAAACTACAAATAGTTTAAATACAGGGTCTATTGTAAATGATGATTCTTATGTCGTAGTAGGTAATAATGAAGGTACTGTTTGTGCGACTGCAGCAAGTGTATTAGAAATGCCAGCGGGATGTGCTCTTTATTCAAGATTAGAAAGAGAATGGAAGTTAACTAAAACAAATTTTGATCAAACCTTTAGCTTAGATATTAAGTTAAATAATTGTGCAAATACTGGGTTAGTGGATCCAGCACATCTCAGGTTATTAGTGGATGATGATGGTGATTTTTCTAATGGAGGAACAAGCTGTTATATGAATGGAGATGGTACAGGGATTGTTATTTCATATAGCGGACCAGTAATCACAGTATCAAATTTATCAAGTACGCATTTTGCTAATAGCGATACAAGGTATTTTACTATTGGATCTATTCTTTCTAATACGCCATTACCAATAACTTTAACAAGTTTTACCGTTAACTGTAGTTTGGAGGGGAGTAACAATATAGCTTGGGAGACAAAATCTGAAATGAATAACGACTATTTTACAGTAGAGAAATCATATGATGGATTAAACTGGACTTACCTTTCTGAATTGGATGGTAATGGTAGCAGTTCTACTTTATTACACTATGAAGTTTCAGATATTGAAAGAATGGAGGATGCGGTTTACTATAGACTAAAGCAAACTGATTTTGACGGGACAACAACAATTGTAGGTCAAACTAAAGTAGAATGTGAAAATAATAAGCCTACAATTTATCCAAATCCATTTAATGATGAATTGTTTATTAACTTTAAAACGGAAGGTAAATACCTTGTGATTGTCAGAGATATTTTAGGACGTGTTATTTACAATGAAGAATTCATTGAAATAAATTCAAATGTTCAATATTTGGATTTAAGTCAAGTTTTGTCAACAGGAATGTATTACGTTTCAATTCTTCAGAATGAAAAAACAATTTTATTGAATGAGAAAATAGTAAAGAATTAAAATAGATTAATAATTAATAACAAAGGGGAATTGATAGAATCAATTCCCCTTTGTTATTTCTAGTAAACCAGAAAATTCTTCCTTTATTTTGTGAAGCTTTGACTCATTTTTTTATCACTGTAATTTTGTAAATGTTGTCAATAATTAAATCCCCACAAGGTAAGGGGGATATCTTCAATTAATTACCAACCAGCTGAAATGCTAATTAATTGTTGAATGATATATTGTGGTTCAAATAGGGATCGCTTAAATATTTATTCTATGAAAATGTTTTAGAAAATTTAATGTTTTGAGAATAGAATAATGAATAATCAGCTGTGTTCTAATCATTTTCTGTATTAATATGTGTAATTAAGTAAATAGTGCTAAATGGAGATTGGGTTTAGTATAGTTTTTACATATTCTATTTTATGGTTTGTTAAAGTGCCTTTAAATTACTTGAATATTATCCAATAATGTCTAGAATGTTGAATCTAAATGTTACATTATATATTTGTTATTAACTGATATCAAGACATTGATTTACGCTGAAAAAAGAAAAACCATGATATATCAATTAAGAATGAAATAAAGTTTTGTTTAAATTCTCATTTACTTGAAAAGGTTGATTCAAATGGTAAATTGTGTATTACAATGTTTCTGGTTAATGTTAAAATTGTTTGATATTTGTGGGTTTTATGACAAAAAAGAACTATTTACGCTATTTAATCGTTAAATTAAGGTAAATAATCGTTATCTTATAAGTTATGACGAGAATTCTATTTTTTCTAATGTTTATATTTCTTGCTCCAAATATTGGTTTGGCTCAAGATGGCTTATGGCCAGGTTTGGATTTAGGAACTCTAAGTTGTCCAACAACTATCACTCAAGTTGCAAGCACTATAGGAGCAGCTTCCGATTGTGGAGTGTCGTCTGCAGGTGACCATATTTATCAATTTTCTATTGTGGGACCGGTTGACGTAACAATAACTACATGTGGAGGTGGTGATTATGATACTGAATTACATCTGTTTAATTTAGCAAATGGGAATTGTAATGCAGGGTCAATTGCTACTAATGATGATTCAGGTTGCGCTGGATTTAAGTCAACTATAACGCAGACAGGATTAGCTACAGGTACCTACGTTATTGTGGTTGAAGGATGGAATTCAAGTGAGGGTAATTATGATTTGGATATTACGCTCTCAAATTGTCCTCCTGATCCTGATGCTGCCTGGCCAGGTATGGATTTAGGAACAATTGTTTGCCCGACTACTGTAACTCAAACAGGAAGTACAATAGGTGTTAATTCAGACTGTACCGTTTCTTCTTCAGGAGATCATATTTATCAATTCTCTATTGTTGGACCGGTTGATGTAACAATAACTACATGTGGGGGGGGGGATTATGATACGGAATTACATCTGTTTAATTTAGTAAATGGAAATTGTAACGCCGGATCAATTGCTACTAATGATGATTCAGGTTGCGCTGGGTTTAAGTCGACTATAACGCAGACGGGATTAGCTACAGGAACCTACGTTATTGTGATTGAAGGTTGGAATTCAAGTGAGGGTAATTATGATATGGATATTGTTCTATCTAATTGCCCTATTATTCCAGCACCAGGAGGGGTGTCCAATGAACAGATTTGGCTAACTTCTGAGGTTGGCGTTTCTGGCGCAAGTCCGGTAACAGGGTGGACAAATCAAGGTGAGAATGTTAATGTCGGAACGCTAACTGGAGGTGTGGGTTCTCAATTAAATGTGGCAGAGCCATATTTAAATTTTCATGATGGTATAAAATTAGGTGGAGGTTATGCAGGTGGTTTTCATCATACTGTAACTAATAGGACTGATTTGATTTCAGGAAATGAAATTACTATGTTTGTGGTGACTGATGGAGGTCAAGATTTAACCTTATCATATCATTCACTTAGCAGTTCATTTAACCAGTGGGAAGCGTTTGCATTTAGGCACGGGGGATTAGGAACGATTTATAGTGGTGGAAATGCGTCTAATACATATAATGCAAGTTTTAATACAGGTAATATGAATATATATGGAATGAGAGGTACGTCAGGTGCTGCTGCAGAAAACACATGTAATGGTTTTAAATCTGCTACTGCGAATGCAGGTACATTTACATCTTCAGGTACCACTTTTGAAGTCGCGATCGGTTGGTGGCCAGGATGGGCAAATACTAACTCTTACACTGAAGCAATTATTTGGGATAAAGAATTAACGACAATAGAATTTCATATTGTTGAAACCTATTTAGCTATAAAATATGGGGTGACATTAGGGGTGAATGGTGTCAGTATGGATTACAATTCAGTACTTAATACTGTAATATGGGATGCCGTAACTAACAATGGATATGCTTTTGATGTTGCGGGAATTTCTAGAGATGATGCCGCTGGTTTGGATCAAAGAAAATCACATTCAATTAATGGTGCAAGTACAACAACTTTTAATGACATTTTAACTGTTGCTAATGGAACAGATTTTTCTAACCCGCAATTAATGACAGATCAAGCTAGTTTTGTGTGGGGACATAATAATGGGCCAAGCATTAATACAGGTGTAGTTGTTAATTATTTAACCGATAATGGTCAAACTATACAAACTATTTTTCAACGTCATTGGAAAGGGCAGGAAACTGGAACAGTTTCAGATTTGACTTTAGAATTTGACTTGTCATCAGTTATTGGAGTTAATGCAGTGTTGGGTAATAATGATTTAGCTAATTTAAGGTTATTAGTAGATGAAGATGGTGATTTTAGTAATGGTGCAACGGCGTATTCTCCAATTTCATTTGATAATACAACGAATATAGCTTATTTCCAAACAGACTTTACGCCTACAGACGGTAATGATTTAACGCCCGATAATGGATTCTTTTTTAGCTTAGGTTCAACCAATTTTTTGACCACTCCTCTTCCTATTCAATTAGTTTCTTTTTCAGGAGAATGTGATAGATCATTAGAGTGGAAAACCATGTCTGAAATGAATAACGATTATTTTGAGATAGAAAAATCTGTTGATGGACTAAGCTGGTACCAAGTCGCAAAAATAAATGGTGGTGGAACGACTAGTTCATTAAATGAGTATCATTTTACGGATTCAGAAAATATTAACAATATAACTTACTATAGACTAAAGCAAACTGATTTTGATGGAACAACAACAATTGTAAGTCAAACTAAAGTAGAATGTGAAAATAATAAGCCTACAATTTATCCAAATCCATTTAATGATGAATTGTTTATTAACTTTAAAACGGAAGGTAAATATCTTGTCATTATAAGAGATGTTTTAGGACGTGCTATTTACAGTGAAGAATTCATTGAAACAAATTCAAGTGTTAAATACTTGGATTTAAGTCACATTTTATCAAATGGAATGTATTACGTTTCAATTCTACAGAATGAAAAAACAATATTGTTGAATGAAAAAATAGTGAAGAATTAGAATTACAGAGATAATTTAATATTAAAGGGGGATTGATTGTATCAATTCCCCTTTATTCTTTCTAATAAATCAGAAAATACTTGTTCCATTTTGTCAAGCTTTGGCTCATTTTTCACCGCTGTAATTTTCCCATTGTCGTCAATACTTAAATCATAAGACCATAAAAAGGGAGCAGTATCTAGATCCAATCCAATTTGACCAAATCTTAAATCCCAAAAGATAAGTTTATTGTTAATTTTTTCAATTAAATACCAACCTGCAGAAATGTTAATCAATTGTTGAATGACTTGCTGGTTCAAATAGGGTTCGATTAAATGTTTATTCTTTGAAAATTCTTTAGAAAATTTAATGTCTTGAGAATCAAAAAGTGAATAATCTGCTGTGCGATAACCATTTTTAGTTTCTATTAAAGCAGTCCAAAGGATAGTATTTAGGGGAGCAGGTTTAGTATCTACTTCTATATATTCAATTTCGCTTTTAGCTAATCCTTCTTTAAATTCATTAAATGTAATCCATTTAAATACAAGTGTTAATACCATGTAAGTTGTACTAACAATTAAGCCAATGTTGTTAAGTTTTCTACGCCTTGGATTAGTTCGTTTATAGAACATGGCAATAATTAGAAAGATTAAAAAGGGAATAGTATAAAAAGGGTCTATGACGAAAATGTTTTGATAGGCTAATCGAAAACTAAATGGCCAAAAGAATTGTGTTCCCCATGTAGTGTGGGCATCTAGGAGTGGGTGAGTGACAGTTGCCCAAAAGAATAACCATGACCAGTTTTTAAAACTAGTATCTGTAAATTTATAATGTATTTTATGAGCAATCCAGCCCAACACCGGAGTAATTAAAATAGCAAATACAATAGAGTGGGAGAACCCTCTATGCATTTCAGTTGAAGTGATATCATCAAAAATAAATTTTAATAAAACATCTAAATCTGGTATTGTGCCTGCAATAGCACCCCAAAGCATGGCGCGATTACCAACTTTTCTACCCAATACAGCTTCTCCAACAGCGGCGCCTAAAACAATTTGAGTTAACGAATCCATAGTCTAAAATTTAAAACAACGAATATCAATAAAATTGGGTACACTTAATCTTCAGAATAAGCTTTTTCCAATGTATTTAACATTATTTGAGAATCTTGTGCACCTGAGATAGCAAACTTTCTATTAAAAACAAAGAATGGTACGCCTTGAATTCCAATCTCTTGAGCATCAGTAATATCTTGTTTAACTTCACTAGAGAATTTGTCAGTTTTTAAAACCTCCTCCAATTCGGCAGCTTCTAATCCAATTTGGGAACCTAACTCAATTAATGCTGTAGTGTCATCAACATTCTTCCCTTCCGTGAAATAGGCTTTTAAAGCAATTTCTTTCGCTTCATTTTGTAAACCTTTTGTTTTAGAGTAATGTAAGAATCTGTGTACATTAAACGTGTTAGCAACAATCGTTTTATCAAAATCATAAATCAGGTCAATTTGTTTGGCTGCCTCAGTAGCGTAGGTTCCCATTTGTTTTGCTTGTTCAAATGAAATGCCTTTACGCTTAGCTAAAGATTCATATAGTGGCAAGGATGGATCAGAAACTTTATTAGGATCTAAAATAAAACTCTTCCATTCAATTTCAACTTGGTCTTTATGTTCAAATTTAGCTAACGCTGCTTCAAATTTACGTTTTCCAATATAACAAAACGGGCAAGCAACATCACTCCAAATTTCTACTTTAATTTTTTTAGTCATCTTTTTCAATTTTCACTAATACAAATCTATCTTCCGAACTATCTATGATTTTATAAAGAACGCCATCTAAAAGTAATGTGTTATCTTTTTTGATATATTTCCAAATGTACTTAGTGGGTTTTGGAGAACCTACAGAGCAACCAACGTTGTAATGGTAATAATCAGAATCAAAATACATGTGCTTATAGTTATTTTTTCTGAATGAGAAATATACATTTTTCGAATAACTAGTATATTCTCTTTCCCAAAAGCCTAGAAAATATTTATCATTTCTAATTTGATATTCAAAAAGTATTGAATCCTTAATTACAGTGTTCTCTTTGTAGATCTTATTTGACAAAAGTATATATGAATATTTTGTGTTGTAAAGGGTAAACTCTCCATCTTTCTTATTGTTTCTATAATGTTCAATGTTGTCAAATTCATCTCTTTTCTCACACCAATCCCCTTGCTTTAGCATAGTAAATAATGTGTCAAAATATCTAGTTTCATCTTCAATATCAAACGGCTCCTTATAGACTTCATGATCATAATTACCTAAAGGAATTTCATAGTTAGACTTATTTATGCTAAAGAATCCTCTTATTAAATAGGTAGAGTCTAATTTCTCAGTGTAGTACCAATAATTTTCCTTTATTCTTTTAATTTCAATCTTTAAACTATCTATTTGAAATGTAGCGCCCAAATGATATTCTTCATGTATCTCCCAAATGTAGTCTGAGTTAATGGAGTAATCATATTTAGAAGAATCTATTTTCATGTAGAAACCTTGGTCTTTTGAGAATCTTATGTTGTTGATATAACAAGAATCGATTTTGGAATGGAATTCATCAGCACCTTTAAAATATTGAGCATAAGAATTCAGGCTTAAAAGTGTAATGATTAGTATTAATAATGATTTCATAATTGGATAACTCAGTCAATTGTAAAAGTAACACTATTATATGTTATTATTGTGTAATAAAATGACATAAATTAATTGGTCTAATAATTGCATTGAAAACAAAAAACAAACAATATGAAATACCTTTTATTTGTTACCTTATTCAGTTCAGCAGTTAGTTATGGTCAAGAAATTGTGCCGCCACCACCAACACAGTTAGAACCACCTATGGAAATTGTAGAAGATGAAGTTTTCCAAATTGTAGAAAAACAACCAGAATTTCCAGGTGGAATTGAGAAAATGATGCAATTCATTTCAACTAATTTTCAATATCCTTCAATTGATATGGAAAATGGAATTGAAGGTAGGGTATATGTCTCTTTTGTAGTGGAAAAAGATGGTTCTATTTCAACTATTAAAGTTTTAAGAGGTGTTTCAAAAACAATTGATGAAGAAGCAATTCGTGTCATAAAAAAAATGCCGAATTGGACACCTGGTGAACAAGCTGGTAAAACCGTTAGAGTTAAATATATATTACCGATTAGGGCTCAATTGAAATAAAAAGCGGTCATTATTAAATATGTATTATTTATGGTATTGTTCAGTTCAATTTCAATCTGTGCTCAGGAAATTGAGCCACTTCCAAAAAAAACAATTGAAACGACAATAGAAACTGTTGAGGATGAAGTTTTCATTATTGTTGAAACTCAGCTTGAATTTCCTGGAGGAATTAATAAAATGATGCAGTTTATTTCTTCTAATTTTAAATATCCTGAAATTGACAAGGAGAACGGAATTGAAGGTAGAGTATATGTGTCTTTTATAGTTGAAAAAGATGGGACAGTTAGTACAGTAGAAATCTTAAAAAGTGTGTCAAAGGCGTTAGATGCAGAAGCGATTCGTGTTGTTAAGTTAATGCCAAATTGGACACCTGGGACACAAAACGGTAATCCTGTTAGAGTAAGTTTTCATTTACCAATTCTTGCAAAATTAAAAGAAGAATATTAAGATTATGATGAATTTTTTGTTTTATCTCTTACTATTTAGTTCAGTTCATTCTTTTGGACAGAGAAATGATAATAACCAAAATTTATCTAAAGATTCTATAGTTGCTGTATTTATCGTTTCTCCAGAATTCCCAGGTGGTTCTGGTGCAATGGTTGAATTTATTCAAAAAAACTTTAAGCATCCTAAAATCCTTATGGAAAATAAAATTCAAGGAACGATATGGGTGTCCTGCTTTATTGAAAAAAATGGTGTGATTTCAGAAATAAAAATTGAAAAAGGATTATTTGATGATTACGATAAAGAAGCTATTCGCGTTATCCGATTAATGCCTAAATGGAAACCAGGAGAAGATCAAAGTGGAAACATAAAACGAATGAAGTATCATATTCCGATAAAAATAAAATAATAAAATTAGAACTTATGTTATGCACTATATTATATTGAATTAGTGTATGTTTGTATTAATACCCTATGACTATGAAATATATTTTACACTTATTCTTTATTGTATCTACTTTTTCTGTTTTTTCACAGACAGAACGCATATTAGAAATAGAGACATATTCGAATTATAATCCAAATAATAGATATAAAGAGTATAGGTTCAATAATGATAATCTACTTATTATTGATAAGAGATGGAGTGGTCTTATTTATAGAATAGTTGATTTAGGTACCAAAAAAGAAATTTTTAACGAGAAATTTGATTTTGAATACTACTATACTTTAAATAAAGCAGGCTTGTTTTATTTAAAAAAGAGAGCTAACGCACAATATGAATATCATTATATAAATTCTGAAGGGATTGAAACTGTTTCGAATTCAGTATTGCTATGGCCAGAAAACTATTTAGCTCCAAATTCAAATTTGTGCGCATCAAGTGAATTAAATTTCTATTATTCATCTTTTGAAAATGGAAAATATTGTACTTACAAAACATCAGGAGATACTTCTAGTGAATTGAAAATTTTTGAAAGCACAAAAAAAATCGTTTTTCTTGAACAATTTAATGGTAATGTACTTATTGTAACTTATTATGGAGGTATTTATGAATTTCATATTTATAATGAATTAAACAATCAATTGAATACTTCATTAGACTCTATCTCTAGTTCTTTAGGTTATGGATTAACAGTAGCTGGAAAGAATGATAATTTTATTTATTTAAATCTTGTCAATAATTCGAATAAACTAATATATGAGATAGACTTAGAAAATATAGGCTGTCAAACTTTTATAAATGATAAATTAGGAACCTTAACTTTTATTAATTCAAATCGATTTATTCTGAAAGAAGATTCACTCGTAACTTATGAAAATCTATATTTAATTGCAAATATCGATTCTCCAAATATATCTAAAGGTTTAAAAATCAAAGGAGAAGGGAATAGAGACTATTTACTTTCACAACGATTAGGAAATCAACATTATGTTTTGGGTGAATTTGAAAAGGGGTTTGAAACTGCATTTGTAAATGAACAAGATAGTATAGAGCGTATCTCTGATTTGGTTCCTGAATATGGTACTTCTTATTGTATACGAAATTTTTCATCTTCATATATGGGACACTTTCTTAATACGCCATATATAAGTTTGAATGATTCTATTGTTTTAACTATTCAAACTAACGGAAATGACAATTACTATTATGTTTACAAAACTATTAATGGTCAACAAACGTCTTTATTTAAAATAGAAAATCCGTTAAGAGTAACAAACTTTTTTTTAGATAGAGATAATAATGAATTATATTGGTTGGTTAGGGATTCCATATATCAAGTGGACAGTATGATGCTTTATAAACGTAATTTGAATGATTTGGATTTGGAACAACCTAATTCTAAACCTTTAAATGAGGATTCTTGGTTTAAGCAAATTGCTGTTTCAAAAAACAAACAATTTTTTGGACATTCTAATTTTTTAGAATTAAAACCGAAAGATGTGAGGTCGGATAAAAAGGGTAATACTTATACATATTCTACATTTAGATATACTGTTGCGGATTATGAAGGTATGTCTTCTTTTAATCTAGATAATAATTCAATAGTTGAAATGAATTCTAAACATTTTTTTACTAAACTAGATAAACATGGTAATCAAAAATGGACTGCATCAATTGGTGAAAGATACCATACAAGCTGGTTTGATTACGTGTTTGAGATTGATTCAGAAAACAATCTCATTATTTTAGGTTATTATTTTGAAACTGGATATTTTGATAATGACAGCTTAGTTTCGCCTAGAGCATGTTATTTTATTACAAAACTTAATGGAGAAACCGGTAACGTTATTTGGACAAAAAAAATAGCGGAAACGTATTATATTGATGACATATTTATTGATGAACTTTCATTAGATAAAGATGATAATATTTATCTGGCATTAATGTATCCTAATTTTTCTGTTCAAATTCAGGATTTAACAATCGAGTCAGATGTGAGTAGAGCAAATGGAGTAGCAAAATTTTCTTCAAATGGAGATGTGATTTGGCTTAAAAATATTAACACACCGTGGCTAGATTATTCTGGTAACTCTTATGTTTTTAATAATAATGTGGATAATACGTTAACTGTTTGTCAAACAAAAGCAACAGCTAAAGAACAATTTATTCAAACTTTAGATTTAGATGGAAACATAATTGATACGAACTCTATTTCGACTACAGGTTACTCTAGATTAATGGTAGCCATGAATAATACAAACAACCAATTATTTGGTTTAGGTTATTTTCAAGATGATTTTGAATTTGAACGTTATAAGTTAAATTCACCTGAAAGAAAAAATTTTAGTTTTATGTATGACTATAAAAAGTCTGAGCCAATAAGTTTTGAGCAAGGTAAGCTAAATGAATTTTATCCACTTGATATTAAATCTGTTGATAATGAATTCTATGTATATGGAACGTTAAGAAGAAATAAGTATACGCAAGAATTAATGTTACTTAAATTTAATGACAATGGTGAGTTTTTGGCGTATAAATCAATTCATCAATTGATTTATTCTTGGGATAAAGTAGGTTTTAATTCATTTGATATAACTAATGAACATATTGTAGTGATGGGATCAGATTTTGAATTAAATTCTGATCATGGTGTAGTTCCATTAATCACATCAAATAGGTCTTTATCAGTTTTAAAAATGAAGAATGAAAATTGGATAGAAGATGAAGATTGGTTTGAACAAATAAATACCTATTTAAAACCTGATGAAAGTGATGTCTTAATTTACCCAAACCCATTTACTGATGAATTTGATGTGATGTTTTCTAATTATAATGTAGATTATGATTCCTATAAAGTATTTAATTTGAAAGGTGAAATATTGTTAGAAGGTCATTTTTCTGATATTCAATTTCAAAGCATAACATTTAAGAATTATGCAGTAGGTACTTATGTAATTCAATTTATAGGAAAAGATAAGGTTTTAAACAAAAAAATAACCAAAATTCAATAATCAACAATAGATATATTTTTGAAAATTCCTTCAGTGACTGTAAATGGCGTATCAGTATCAGGTCCAATGGTAAATTGAAATGATCCATCCATTCGTTTTGTAAATGCATTACCTTTTGTATTTTCAATAGTTAAAACACCATGGCCTGCGGATGGTGTTTTAAGGAAGTATATTTCTGAATTTCCAACAACTTCTACATATTTATAATCATAACCTAATTCATAAGTTCCAATTCCCCAATTTATTACAGTGAAGGATACATGATAACCATTATTTAGTTTTGCTAAAATGTTAATTTCGCTACTATCTCTACTGACGATTGCGCTGGTTGAATGTGCTTCAATGCCATTTACTTTACAGGTAAACAATTCTTGTTTATCTGTTTTATTACAAGATATTGCAAATAGAATGGATAGAGAGATTATAAAGTATTTCATAGGTTGTTTTTTTCTTGAAATGTCAAATTTCATACCATCTATTAGTTTCATGCAAATTAAACTAGTATTAATACCTTAAGTACATTTAGGACATAAAAAAACGAGCAACCATAAGGTTGCTCGTTTTTTTATATACTATAATTCGTAATTAATAATTACCCAATTCGTAATTGATTAAATGCTTTATCAATAGCGTTACATGTTAATTCTAATTCTTTATCACCATGTTTAGAAGAAACAAACCAAGCTTCAAACGGGCTAGGGGCAATGTAAATTCCACTATCCATTAAACTCCAGAAGAATTTAGTGAACATGTCAGCATTTGCTGCTTTTGCTTCCTCAAAGTTAGTTACAGGCTTATCTGTGAAAAATGGAGTAATCATTGAACCAAATGTATTAACTACTAATGGTAAACCATGCTTTTTAGCAGATTCACGCATGAAGTCAGCTAATTTATTGATGTAAGTATTTGTTTTAGTATATACTTCATTATTTTGAAGTTGTTTTAACATACTAATACCAGCTGTCATAGCAATTGGGTTACCCGATAAAGTTCCTGCTTGGTACATTCCTCCTAAAGGTGCAACCATTTGCATAATTTCTTCTCTAGCTCCATAAGCTCCTACAGGGAAACCACCGCCAATAACTTTTCCTAAACAAATAATATCAGCTTCTACATCAAATGCTTTTTGAGCACCACCAAAACTATCTCTAAAACCAGTCATAACTTCATCAATAACTAATAGAATTCCGTTAGCAGTCGCTAATTCCTTTAATTCTTTTAAAAAGTTGTCTTTTGGTAAAACACATCCCATGTTTCCAGCAACTGGTTCAATAATAATAGCTGCAATATCATGATGTGTATCAATTTGAGACTTAACACTTTCAATGTCATTGTAATTTGCTACTAATGTATTATTAATGTTGGCTTGAGGCACACCTTTAGAACCAGGTAAACTTCCAGTCACTAATCCTGAACCTGCAGCAATTAATAACATGTCAGCATGACCATGGTAACAACCAGAAAATTTAATGATTTGATTTTTACCAGTATAAGCTCTGGCTAAACGAATAGCAGACATCACTGCTTCAGTTCCAGAGTTTACCATTCTTACTTTATCCATATTTGGAAAAGCTGAACAAATTAGACCGGCTAATTCAATTTCTTTCTCAGTTGATGCACCAAAACTAAAACTGTTTTCTAAAGCGTCTTTGACATCATTTTTAACTTGCTCATTGGCATGACCCAAAAGCATAGGTCCATATGATAATACATAATCCACATAGTTGTTTCCATCTACATCTGTTAAGTAAGCATCTTTTCCTTTTTCAATAAAAATTGGATTTCCACCAACTGAATTAAAAGCACGTACTGGTGAATTAACAGCACCAACCATATGCTCACTTCCTTTTATAAATAGTTCTTTTGATTTTTTATATCTTTCCATTTCAATTTGTTTTTTTAAGCATGGTATATTGTGCATTTGTTACACTATATAATATGCTATCACCGTTTAAAGCAGTGAAATAGTATGTTAATAATTATTTTATTCGTCTCTTTTTAATGCTAAGTACGTCATCTAGCATCTTATATCTAACAGCGTAGTGGTCTTGTATCTATTTTAACAACAACTTAGCTATATCTTTTGCAAAGTAACTGGCAATAATATTAGCACCAGCTCTTTTGATACACATGATACTTTCCATCATGGCATCTTCTTCATTCAACCATCCTTTTTGTGAGGCCGCTTTAATCATTGCATATTCACCACTAACTTGATAAACCGCAATAGGTAAGTCTGTGGTTTGAGTCGCTAAAGCTACAATGTCTAAATAAGGCATTCCTGGTTTAACCATTATTAAATCAGCACCTTCATTCGCATCATCTATAATTTCTTTCACTGCTTCAGTTGAATTAGCAGGATCCATTTGATACGTTCTTTTGTCGCCAAACCCTGGAGCTGAATCTAAGGCATCTCTAAACGGCCCATAAAATGCAGACGCATATTTAGCTGAATAACTCATGATTCCTGTATTAGGATAATTAGCAGCTTCTAATGCTTCTCTAATAGCACCAATTCTCCCATCCATCATATCTGAAGGAGCAACAAAATCGGCACCAGCTTGCGCATGCATAACTGATACATTAGCTAATACCTTAACAGTAGCATCATTTACAATTTCACCATCTTCTACAATTCCATCATGGCCAAAAGATGAGTAGGGATCCATAGCTACATCAGTAAAGACTAACATGTCAGGGCAAGCTTCCTTAACAGCCTTAATTGCTCTAGGCATTAACCCATTAGGATTAATAGCTTCAGTTCCTTTGTTATCTTTTAATTCGTCTGGTACTTTAACAAATAATAAAACGGATTTTAAGCCTAATGACCATAATTCTTTAACCTCAGTTTGAATGTTCTCTAAACTCATTCTGAAGTAATCAGGCATAGATGAAATTTCTTCCATTATTCCTGAACCCTCAACAACAAATAGAG